>OCVV011248956.1_pt1 | contig 13037 bp, 12 predicted proteins | sample 1539721 | NCBI WGS metagenome assembly OCVV01 (sample SAMN02144230, study PRJEB22623) | gut metagenome | biome: sheep rumen | host: Ovis aries | place: New Zealand
AATGTTCGGATTCTCTACTATCCTCCGTTCTTCAACTCAGGGTAAGGGTGAATTCACAATGGAATTCCTCAAGTACGGTAAAGTTCCTAATGCTGTTGCTGATGAACTCATCGCTAAGCACAAGGCAGCAAAGGAAGCTGGTAAGAAATAAGCTGTAAATTAGTCATCCTCTGGATTGACTAAATTGTCATCCTCGGGCTTGCCCCGTGGATCTATAAAAGGCTGTCCACACGGGCAGCCTTTTTTTTTATTTTCCTTGCTTTATCTCCATTCACAGTTTAGAATATAGAAGTAATCAGATGTCTGATTTAAAAATATTTGCACCTCAGGGGGTACCTTATGGATAAAAAAGATTTAATCGCTCACAGCCCAGTGAGATATTTTGATGTTACTAACGCAGGTTTGAAAGACGGCGAAATGGGTCTTATAACAGCCAAAAAAGGACTTGGAAAGACTTCTATTCTGGTTCAGTTTGGAATTGATTCCCTTCTCAATGACAAAGCCCTCGTGCACGTTTCTTTTGACCAGCAGTCTTCAAATGTAATTGCATGGTATTCAAGCATTCTAGCAGAAATCGCAAAGAAAAAGAGCTTTAATCTTGATGATGTAAATGAAGAAATTGTACGCAACCGCACAATTCTGAACTTCAATCAAGAAACTTTCACACTTCCAAAGGTAGTAAACACAATCAAGGCTCTTAAAGACGGTGGAACAACAATTTCTTCTATCGTTGTAGACGGTCTTGACCTTGCAAAAACTTCAGAAGCAGACCTCAAGTGCTTTGCAGACTTCATTAAGGCTGAAAAAATGACAGCATGGTTCAGTTTCACCAATGAAGCAACAGATCTCAAAGGCACTCTCGAAGCTGCAAAACTCGAAAACTTTGCAACAGTTGCACACCTTGCAGCAGAAGGTAAAGCCCTCTCTCTCGCTATCCTTAAGAACGGCGACGGAAAAGTCTGCCTCGATGCAAAAACTTTGTTGATGACTAAGTCGTAATCTTATGTCATCCTGAACTTGTTTCAGGATCCATTTTTTAGATGCTGAAACAAGTTCAGCATGACTAGTGCACTTTTTTTATAAAAAAAGTGCACTTTTTTTATCTCCCACGTGTCTAAATACATGTAAACAAACTCAAACAAGGGAGATTTTTTTATGAAAAAACTTATTGCAATTCTTTCGACAATCGCTGTAATCAGTATGTTTTCTGGATGTCTTATTGTTGCACCAGAAGATGAACCAAAGATCGTAATCAAGACCAGCAAGAAGACTCCAGACCCTGAGCCAGAACCACTTACACAGCCTACAGTAACTGTAAAATACAGCATTACTTGTAAAAATGGTACTTCTTATACAATTTCTGACTGGTGTGTAAAGAAGGACAACATTGTAACTTATGCAAACTCTGGTTACAATCGTTCAATCCGTGCTGGTGGAGAAGATATGATTATGAATCTTCCAGAAGGATACTACAAAGTATACTTCTCTTTTGAAGATGAATATCAGCTCAATCCAAGTGATTACTTCAACAGCGAAAGCATTTACCTTAACAGAGATGTAATTTACACTCTCTATGAACGTCAGGCAACAATCTCATGCCGTTCAGCTGGAACTCCTGTAAAACCTCAGTTGTACCTTGCAGGTTCAGACGGTAGTGAAATTGACCTCATCTGTGAATAAAAGCCAGAAAAACTAACAGCGATGAAAACCGACACTTTGCATAGCAAAGTGCCGGTTTTTGTGGTATAATAACGAAACTTTATTTTATGGGAGAATGAAAATGAAAAAGATTATTTCTGTTTTATTACTTGCGCTTACACTTTCACTTTTTAGCAGTTGTATTATTGTTGGGGATCCAGATGTATTTACACCTTCCTATACATATTCCTTTTATTTCAAAAATGATACAACTCGTGACATACGAGACTTTTATCTTGAAGACAGAAGTGGAAATACATATTCAAAAGGAAATGGAGTCAATGCATATTCATGTGAAGCAGGTGAAACACTTGTAATTAAAAACCTGGATAAAAAAGACTACAAATTATATTACCAATATGGATATGAAACTCTAAAAGAATTCGGCTGGTTCACTATGGATTCAGATAAAACATATGTTCTTTCTGAGGATTCTTTATATAAAGGAAAACTAGATTAAATAGTTGTCATTGTCGGGCTTGACCCGACAATCTGTACAACACAGTCTATAACAGATTCCCCGGTCAAGCCGGGGAATGACATTAAATTAAGCCGGGCGTTGCGGGGCGGCGATTGAGCCCCGCTGGGTGGGTAGCGGAAAACGCCGCAGGCGGTTGTAGCGAGGGAGGGGCTCCTCCCTCTTTTATTTTTAACCTACAAATTCTGCTGCTGATCGTCTTTCCATGGGAAAATCATGCCGCGGAGGGTACGCTTGCCCATCATCTGGCGGTCATCAAAAATCAGTTCTTCCCAAGGAATGTGGCGGCGTTCTTTTTTTGTTTTTAATTCCGGATGTTCTTCAAGATAATCATATTTGTACAAAAGAATGCGGAGTGCATTTGTATTTCCAATTAAAATACCTGTCATTGAAGGGAAGAATCCAATACAAACGACAGAAATTGCAAGCTGAATCAGATTGTACAAAGCCATCAAAAGAGTAAAACCTGTATTATCAAAAAGAATTATAAAGCTCTTTTTAAGGCACTTCTTAAAATCATTATGCATGAGAGCGCGAATCGGAATAAACCACTGCATTGCAAGAAAATAGAACACTACAATCCAGAGTATTGCAGCTCCAAGTGCGACACCGGCAAGCGACTGCATTTCAAGAAAGTAATATCTGATGGAAAAAGATGAAATCATAATCACAACGGCGTTCATAAGACCAAACAAGGTTGCATCCTTTAATACGCCAGGAATTGCCTTGAAGAAATCAAAATGACGGATTCCATCAAAGTTAGCAATATGAGCCGCTGTATCACTATATGCAAAAATCAGAATCGAAAGCACAACAAAGGTAAAAATGAAGGAAAGCACTGTAAGAATTGCAACTTTTGAAGCGACTGCATTAAGCAAAACTAATCCTAATGCACTGAAAAGGAAAACGACATTACACATTACGACAGAAAGAAGGTTATCCCATCCGTCAAAGAAATTCTTTTTAATAATAAAACCAAACATATTTAAAATTTAACAATTATTGGTGTTAAATACAAGAAGAAATAATGCTAAAATACAGATATGGACGTAAATTCTTCTATTTCATTGCTTTCAAACATTCACACAATTACCGCTGATTTTTTGATTGAAAAATTAAAAGAACGGGGTTTCCCTGATTTCGCTTCGTCACATGGAAATATTCTTTTCCAATTAAGTGTAAACGAAAAAATGACTATGGGAGACCTGGCTGAAAAAATCAACCGTGACAAATCCACAACCACAGTACTGGTACGCAAGCTGGAATCAGAAGGATTTATAACAGGAGAGCCAGATTCAGCCGATAAACGAAGCCGAATCATCTTCCTGACAGAAAAAGGAAAACAGTTTAATTCCATAGCCCAGGAACTGTCAAAAGAACTTCTTGATACTTTCTACAAGGGCTTCAATGAAATAGAAAAAGAGCAATTCTTCCAATCTTTGCAAAAAATCAAAAAGAATTTCTCACAGAGGCCACAGAGTTCACAGAGAGAATAAATAACAGGAAAATCTACCTCCGTGTTCTCCTTTACTCTGTGAGGAATTCTAAGAAAATTGCTTGACAATAGTTTTATATAAAACTATATTATTGCACATGAAAAAGATATTTTTATTTACACCTATTTTAGCTGCACTTCTTTTTAGCGGATGTGCAAAAAAATCAAACAAAACCGCAATTGCAGTTTTCGTTCCTGGTATTATTGATGACAGTCCTACTTACAATATGCTCGTTCAGGGCATTAAGGCTGCCGTAAAAGAAAAGAATCAGACTCTCTCTGATGATGAAAAAATTGATCTTTTTGTTATGGAAGCTGGTACAAACCAGGCAGAATGGGGAACTAAGCTCACTGCCCTTTCTGCAGAACAGAAATATGATGTTATCATTTCGTCTAACCCTTCCATTCCAGATTTGGCAGAGCCTATTTTACAGCAGTTCCCAAATCAAAAGTTCATTCTTCTGGATGCTACAAAAGAAGGAAATCAGAACATTTACACTGTATGCTACAATCAGTATGAACAGTCTTACCTTACCGGTTATATTGGTGGCCTTATGTCAAAAAGCCACAAACTTGCTTTGATTGCTGCACAGGAATACCCAGTAATGAACAACATTATCTATCCTTATTTTGAAAAAGGTGTTCAGGCCGCAAACTCAGCTTCTACAGTAGAATTCAGAATCGTAGGAAACTGGTATGATGCAACCAAGGGTGCAGAAATTGCTGATGCAGTTGCAAAAATTGGTGTAGATGTTATACTTCCGATTTGTGGCGGAGCTTCACAGGGTGTAATCACTTCTGCTATAAATAACGGTTGCTATATTACCTGGTTTGACGACAACGGATTTGCAAAGGCTCCTGGAACAATCATTTCTTCCAGCGTTATGGAACAGAAAAAAATGTCTTACAATGTTACAAAAGAATTCATTGAAGGCAAGACTCCATGGGGCACTGCAAAAATGGTAGGAATCAAAGAAGGATTTGTTGATTTTGTACAGGATGATCCATTGTACATTCAGGCCGTTCCACAGGATATCAGGGAGAAAATGAGTAGTTTATTGGATGAGATTCGTTCAGGTAAGATCGAGATAAAGTAGATGGATTGCTTCGCCTTCGGCTCGCAATGACGCGACTAATACGTCATTGCGAGGAGCCGCCAGGCGACGAAGCAATCCACATAAGAAGTATGCTTAAATTAAAAGATATTCACGTAAAATATTCATACAAAACAGTTCTCAGAGGAATCAACCTCACATTCGAGAAGGGAAAAATCTATGCCCTCCTCGGTGAAAATGGCGCCGGTAAATCAACACTTGCGCATGTTTTATGTGGCGATATCTTACCAACCAGCGGAGAAATTCTGCTGGACGACAAAAAACTAAACATCAAAAATCCAAAGGATGCAATTAAAAGTGGTATTGTTTGTGTTCATCAAAGACCACTTCTTGCACCTTCGGTTTCGATACGCGAAAATCTTTTGATTGGAATCGATAAAAAAGAAGAATCACGTATCCCACAACTTATGAATCTATGGCTTCCTGAGCGAAAACCTTCGGTACTGGTAAAAAACTTGTTCCCCGCAGAGACCTTTACCGTTTCGCTCATGGGAGCACTTTTAAAAAATCCTTCGGTATTAATTTTAGACGAACCACCGGAATTAGAAAACAAAACTCTCCGCAAACTTTCAGACAGCGGACTTACAGTTATTATTATCACTCACAGTTTTAAAGAAGCAGTTGAAAAATCAGATGAAGTTGTATTATTAAAAGAAGGAATTGTATTGGAAAAAACACCTTCATCACAAATAACAGAAAAAGACATAAAACAGAAATTATTCGGACTAACAAAAACCGTTGCACAGCCTGACTTTATAGAAGAAAAAGATATTACAGAAGAAGATGTATTGAATCTAAGAAAAGAGATTGTAACCGAGTTTGCTAACGCAAACATCGCAGGGTCAAGCCCGACAATGACACACAGTCGTAAAATTGGTTATATTCCCTCGGACAGAACCTTCAGGGCTTCAAATCCAAACCTTACTATTTTTCAGTTATGTTCGGCATATCACATGAACTTTAAACAGAATATACTTGAACAATACTCAAAGGAACTCCTTCGCAAAGCAGAAGTAAATATTAAGCTTTACGAAAAAGCAAGCTGCCTTTCCGGCGGAATGTTGCAGAGGATTATTCTTGAACGCGAAATTGCAGAAAATCCAGAAGAATTATATCTTTTTGATCCTACACATGGACTTGATGTAGAAGCGACAGAACGGTTATATTCCCGACTCGAAGCTCTTGCAAAAAAAGGAACAAAAGTCATAATAGGAAAGGTAGAATGAATCTTTATTACTTAGGTTCAGCATTAAACCTTTCCGGGCTATATATGATTGCCGGAAGCGGTGCGCTGATTTCAATAAAATCCGGAGATTTCAACTTAGGTGGCGAAGGCCAGATTTATCTTGGTGGCTTTGTAAGCGCTGTGTTATTAGCAAAGTTAGGAGAAGTCTTTGCAGGTAGCGCGATGGGCGGAGATTTATCGTGGGGTGCGGTAATTCTTGCAGTGTTCCTTGCGTTATGCGCAGCCTTTCTACTATCCGGTGTGATGGCGCTTTTATCTGCCGTACTTAAAATCCTGCGCAATGCAGATTTTCTCTTTACATCTTTCATAGCATCCGCCGCAATAATCCCATTTATAGACGGCTTAATAAGCGGGCCAGCCAGAAGTCAGACAGAAAATCTTTTAGCGACCCCATTTATTCCGCGGGACGCCCGACTTCCTTCTATATTAAAGCCCTCGCCCCTAAACGCCTCGTTCATAGCAGCAATCGCAATCTGCATATTACTCTGGTTCGTTCTTAACAGAACCGCATGGGGCCGGCAGCTCACAGTCCTCGGCGTTTCGCCGGAATTTTCACGATTCGCGGGCTTCGCGTGCCCTACACTCAGTATGACATCCGCATTTATCTCCGGCGGTATGCACGGCCTATGCGGCGCGGCGGCCGTCGTGGGCACCTACTTTACCTGCCATCAGGGCTTTTACGCGGGCTCAGGATGGAACGCACTTAGTGCCGCCCTCATTGCAGGTGCAAATCCGCTCGCATTAATTCCTTCTTCGCTTTTTATGGGCTTTGTAACAACCTACGCAAACCGTTACGCCCTTTATAATAATTTTGGCTTCGACATCAGCAGTTTAATTCAAGCAGTAATTTTGTTCATAATTGCTTTTCCAAGGCCAAGTATTAATTCATTTGTTGAGTTCGCAAATACAAAACGCGAAAATAACTCCGGCAATGCGGCGGCGCGATTTCACAAAATAATTAAGCTCACACATATTCGCCGTGGAGGCCGCCGATGATAAATCTGCTCTCTGCCCTTGCCTATTCCTGTCCTCTTATTTTGTGTTCTCTTGGTGCACTCTTCACTGAGTACGCGGGTTGCCTCGCACTTTTTATGGATGGCTTAGTAAGCTTTGCGGCTTTTTTGAATTATGCGTTTACAGTCTGGAGTGGCTCGGCTGTTGTTGGTGTGCTCGCGAGCTGCCTCACCTGCGTTGTTGTGACACTTGGTTTTAGTGCAGTAATCGAGAAGTTCCGCGCTAACCGCTTTATTGCCGCCATAGCTATGAACCTGTTGTTTGGAGCGCTTACGTCTTGTTTGTCGTGGGCGATTTTTGGAACTCGGGGTGTGCTGGCGGGAGATGTCTACAGGTTCGACGTGGGCGCGACGCGGGCGGCGACTTTGTGTGTGACCGCGGTGGCCGTTGCGATTGCGGTGTATTGGCTGGGGCGCAGCCGCCTCGGGCTTTATGTGCGGGTTGCGGGGAGTGATGCGGATGTTTTAAAAGCAAAAGGTGTTAATCCGGGAAATATAAGAACTCTCTCATGGTGTCTTGCTGCCCTTTACAGTTCTCTTGCAGGCTGTTTTCTCGCAATGAGACTTTCATCTTTTGTACCAAATATTTCAAGTGGCCGTGGCTGGATGGCTTTAGCTGCCGTTTTCTTAGGCAAAAAAAAGCCGCTGCGTATTGTTGCAGCGGTTATCATCTTCTGTCTTGCAGATATCCTGGCAGCAAATATTCAAAACTATATTTCTGGCATTCCATCATCATTTTTGATTTCACTGCCATATTTAGTTTCCCTACTGCTGATTCTTGTAAAATAAAGAATTATTCAATTGAATCCAAAGAATCAAATTCTCCTATTTCTTCATCTAGATTTTCTTCTTTATTTTCTTCTGAAATTTCCTCGTTCTCTTGTGATTCTTCCGGCTCTTTTCTTTCTATTTCCTCAACGGGAACATCTACCGTTTTAAACTCTTCCAGTACAGTTTCCAGTTCTTCAAGATTTTTATAACTTTCATCACTTGCAGAACTTACTTTATTCATTTTATGTACAATATCAGCAGTTTCTTCTTTTATCTGATGCAAAGACCTTATAGCATTAATTACAACATCATTCATATTATCAACCTGCTGCGACACATGCTTTTGCATTTCAGCAAGATCTCCACAATAATGATTCATTTCATCAGCAGCAGTAGAAGTTTCATCACTTCTATCTTTAATTTGCTGCATCTGATTATCAATCTTACCTATTCCACCTGATATTTCCTGCAAAGCCTCAACAATCTGATCTGCATGATTACTTACCTTTTCAAAAGCATCAAAAGCAGCCTGACTGGATGCGTTTGCACTTTCAACCGCAGCAACAATTGCATTTACTACCTTTGAAATCTTATCTGCATTTTCCGAAGTTTCTTCTGCAAGCGAACGAATTTCTTCAGCAACAACTCCAAATCCTTTTCCAGCATCACCTGCATGAGCTGACTCAATTGCTGCATTCATGGAAAGAAGATTTGTCTGCTCAGCCACATTATTGATGATTGTTACAACTTCATAAACCTCATCAAGTTGTTGTGCAATCTTTCCTAAAATCTCATTTGTAGCAGATATTTTTTCATCACCATCTGAAATATACTCATGCATCTCTCCGGCATTTTTTACACGCTCTTCTGCCCGCTGATTAATATACTCTAGAGTCTTTACAACCTCTTTTACAGCCTTATTACTATTTTCGATTGCTTCATTTTGTACGGAACTACTTTTTACAAGTGTATCAACATGAAGATTCATTTCTGTAATTACACCAATAGCACTATTAATAACAGCTACTGCATCCTGGAATTTTCTATTTATTTCATCAATATTTGAATCAATTAAAGCAATGGCATTAGCCGTGCTACCCGCAGATTCATTAATAGAAGCCTCGGCATTCAATGCTTTTTTAGCCGTATATTTAACAAGCAGGAAAAACTCATTAATTTGATGAACCATGTTATTTATATTGGTCATCAAATACCACATTTCATCACTACCCTCAGGGACAATTGTTATATTAAAATCTTTTTTCGCAAGAGTAGTAGTCATATTTCTGACTTTTACAATTCTTTTTGAAACATTTGACGTTACAAATAAAATTAGCACAGTAAGAATAATAGCTGTAATTACTGCAAACAAAATGGTAATGAATATAAATTGATTTTCTGTAGCTTTCATTACTTCATCAATCATCAAAGATGACTTTTCATTTAATGACATAAGTGAAACATAAAGCAGGCGGATTTTTCTCAGTTGTTGATGAGCCTCTTCTGTCATAGTCATTAAATCTGATGTTACAGTTTCGTCAGTATAAAGTTTTGCAGTTTCACGAATACCAAAACTTTTTATATTTGAAAGAACTCCCGGCATAAATTTCATTTTTTCCATTTTCTTTAGAATTTCTTCGATTGGAACAAAATCATTTTCAAGCAACTGCCAGGTTAATTTTATCTGTTTTAGATTTGCATCAAAGTCTTCTGGAAAATTATGAATTATTGGATTTTCAGTAATATAGGCAAATGTTTTTGAAAGCTCTTCTTTTTGTTCAGCAAATGCTGCATAAGCATTTTGAATGTCAAAATCCCAATAATCCATTTTTTCAAGATAATCGATTATTGAGCTAAGCTGTTCTTCAGAACGGATTTCCATATTCTGATAATCTTTTATGCTCTGAACTTTTTTAAGATTAAATATAGAAAAGACTGTAAGCACAAAGGCCTGAACAATAGTTAAAAGAATTATAAAAGAAAATTTGCCGTTTAATTTCATAAACAAAAAATCCTATGATACATTATGTACTATATTATATTGTATCATAGGATTTTGTTTTTTCAAGATATTTATACCTTCTGTCATCCTCGGGCTTGACCCGAGGAGCCGTACAAGACTGTACATCTGAATGACACAAGAAAATTAATAAACACTCAAAATCTTCTCCAGTTTTTCTTTTCCAATAATACGGAAGAAGCTTCCAAGACGTGGTCCCTGCTCTTTTCCAATCAAAGCCTGGTAAAGTGCAGTAAAGAGTGCCTTAGATTCAAGTCCCATCTCTGTAGCAATGTCATACATAGCCTGCTGACATTCCTTATCAAGCTGGAAAGTATCAAGTTTAGGAAGAACTTCGTCGCGAACACGCTTAACAGCAGTCAAAAGGTCGCCAGAGAGGTCTGCCTTGCTTCCATCGTTGCGAAGTTCAAAGCAGAAATCAGGAGCACAGTCTGGAGCAGAATGCTTTACCCAGAACCACGCACATTCAATGCGGCGGCGGAGTCTTTCTTCCTGTTCAGGCTTAACATCACCAAGAGCCTTAATTACAGCATCAATATCACCAGAATAAATCTGAAGAAGTGTTGTAAGCTGACGGATGGTAATCTGATATGGCATAGTCTCAGGAATCTTTCCATCAATCTGAGAAAGCATATAAATACGCTTTTCCTTGTTGAAGTGGTCATCTGATTTTGCCTTATCTACTCCATAAACAATGCGCTCAGTCTTGTCATAGTCCTCATAAACCTTAAGAACATCCATATCAAAACTGATAGCAAATTCTGTATTAGGACGAGTTCCCGCAAAAAGATAACGGAGAACTTCTGCCTGATAAACGTCGAGAGCATCTGGCAAAGCAATTACCTTACCCTTTGAAGATGACATCTTACCAGGAACACCCTTGAGGTTTACAAAGTCGTAGCGCATGGTAACTGGTGCATCCCAGTCGTAAATACGCTTGCTTACAAGCTTTGCAGTGTCGTAGCTTCCACCAGGGCTGATATGGTCTTTTCCGCCCGGCTCGAATACTACCTTTTCTTCATTCCAGCGCATTGGCCAGTCTACTCGCCAGCCAAGTTTTGCGCCTTTGAAGGTACGGATATCTGCAGTTTCGCAGTTACCGCATTCACACTTATAAGTAATTCCGTACTCGCCGTCGTAGTCTGTAATTTCTGTTGTATCCTTCTGGCACTTGCCGCAGAAAATTGCAACAGGCCAGTATACGTCTTCTGGCTTCATCTTGTGCTGGTCGTCGCGGTATTCGTTGAGACATTCCTTAATTACATCGCGCTTCTGCATAGCCTTGCGCATACCTTCTGCATAGCGGTTTGCACGGTAGCGGCTTGCCTGATAAAGGAATTCCGGATGAATACCAACACGTGGAAGCTGAGTTTCAATATCAACCTCGTGATGGCGTGCATAATTCTCGTTGCGGCCGGTTGTATCAGGTACTTCAGTAATAGGATAGCGAAGATATTTTTCAAGGATTTCAGGGTCAGGCATGTTAGCAGGAACCTTGCGGAATACATCGTAGTCGTCCCAGGAATAAATAAAGCGGACTTTCTTACCGCGGTCGCGGAGAGCGCGAACTACTAAGTCTACTGTAATAATCTCGCGGAAGTTTCCAAGGTGAACTGTTCCAGAAGGTGTAATTCCTGAAGCACAGGTGTATAAATCCAGATCTCCCTTCTCGCGGATAATCTGGCTTGCCATCTGATCTGCCCAGTGGCAGAGCAATGGATCTCTCTTTTCATTCTGATTTTCGTTGTTACTCATAAAATATATTATAGTGATTTTCTTCTGTTATATCAAATGACATAAAGAATCAAACAGTTTTTCTCTATACAAATCACAAGATATAAATATATAATTTTTCGTTATATTTACCCAAAATTCGCCAAAATTCCACTGTGAAACACATTTCGTGAAACACTCGCCTACAATTTAAACGGAGGATTTTTTCAAATGAAAAAAATCGTTGGAATTTTAGCAGCAGCAGCAGTTCTTGCTACTTCTGTATTCGCAGCAGATGTTTCTGCAGGTGTAAGACTTGAAGGAAGTTTGTTTAAATTTGATGGTAACACAGAAGGTGTTACAGCATTGACAATCAATCATAACAACCAGTTCTATCATGCACCAATCGCTTTCTCAATTTCAGATGACAAGGCCGGTGGTACACTCAAACTTACAGACTTGGACAAAAATGATGTTGTAAGTCGTTGTTGGAGCATCTGGTTTAAGCCTGTTGATATGCTTAAGATTACAGTTGGTGAATGGACAGGTAATTTGAACCAGGAAAAAATTGACTGGTGTAATACAGACTCTGGTATTGGTGCTGAAGATGGTACTTATACAGTTTCTCTCACTCCTGTTGATGGACTTTCTATTGATGTATCTGCTGTTCCTGGTTTCGGAAAACCATGGTTCAAAGATTCAAAATCATATAAAGGTGATGATGAAGCTATTGTAGCAGATAAAGATGCAAAGGATGATGATAAAAATGCTGCTTTAGCTAGACTTGTTGCAGATAAGTATGAATCAACAACTGGTACACTTGGTTTCTTGATGCACTATGGTGCAGACTTTGGAACAATCAGTGCTGTATTCCAGGGTGAAAGCAACTTCAAAACTCTTAAGTTCGGTGCTGGTTATGCAAACAACTTCGATGGTCTTGATTTCTTCGTAAACGCTTTGGGATTCTACGCTGGAGAAGAATTCAAGAAGGTACGTGCTGAAGTATGGCTTGCTAAGACAATCGATGCATTCACATTCCAGACATTCATCGTTGGTGGTTACAACATGAAGGGTGGATACGATGCTTCTTGGTGGCATGTTGGTTCTTCTGGAGCTGCAGAAAAAGCATTTGTTGGTGCTACAGCAAAACTTTCTTATGCTATGGATGGAATCACACCTTACCTCTATTTCAAGAGTGTAAACTTCCTTGCTGATCCACTCACAATGGAATTTAAGCCTGGTTTCACAACAAAAGTTGGATGCTGTGACATCGAACTTGCTGCTGACATCACAGTTGCTAAGAAGGTTACATTTGATGTACCTGTAAACTTCAAGGTTGTATTCTAATCTTAGATAGTTAAAGGTTAAAAACAACGCTCCTCGCATGGGGAGCGTTGTTTTTTTTATCAATTATTGTATAAAAAATACTTCATTTATTCAGAGAGGCTAGTACAAGTTCAAGTGGAGCATTCATATCTTTTGCTGCAT
>OCVV011194719.1_pt1 | contig 13029 bp, 14 predicted proteins | sample 1539721 | NCBI WGS metagenome assembly OCVV01 (sample SAMN02144230, study PRJEB22623) | gut metagenome | biome: sheep rumen | host: Ovis aries | place: New Zealand
CGTTCAATGCCAGGAAGAATCCTTTTTCAAAACCGGTTACCTTATTGCGCTTCCAGATGACGTCTGTTGCGCAGATATAGCAGTCAAAGCCCGGATCTTCCTGATTCAGCGTTTTATGTGTATAACATTTCGGAGTTTTTTTGTGTAATACTTCTTCTCAAACGCTTTGAACCGATCGTGCCGTTTTTCCTGCAGATAGAACAGATCTTTCCATTCCTTCAGCGCAGTCAGCTGGCGTTCTTTATTTTTGTATGGGTTTTCGATGTAAAAGAAAAACGGATGCCGGATGTCAAATTTTCCGTAATAACGGGGCTGATAGTCAATGATTGTGGTCTCGATCCCGTGTTTTTCCAGAAAATGCTGGAACGCGACGGTATGAATCGGAGATGCAAAATTTAATACACGCGTATGCGTATTGATTGAAATTAATCCAATCTTCATTTGTGTCCTCGCTGAGCAGTTAAAATTGAGCAAGCCGGCATAACATTCGCAGAACGTCTCCGTTTCCCCGCTTATCCGGTTTGTTTATGCCATTAGTAATCCAAAAGGCTTTTGCGCAGTTATACGGCAGTTTTCCGTTTTTTGCCATGTTATGATCTACTAAGAATATAAATCCCATCTGTGAACAAACTGTGATCAGCGTGTAAGAAATTCATATCCTGAAGTTTACAGTCTGTAAACAAATTGTGATTAACTTGTAAAAATTCATACCCTGAAGTTTTCTGTAACCCGGCCTGTCAAAATCTTTTCCTGACTGCCGGTCAATGAAAATGGATTTTTCATCAATTCCAGCTTCTTTTAAGGCTGAAATCTGTCTGGCCAGATTCTGATCCTTACTGGATACTCTGGCATATCCAAACTTATGCACTGTTTTCGCGCTCAAAATGCTTCTGCCCTCCCTGTCGTTTTTCCTGAAATATCTGATTTCCTTCGATTCCATATCTTTATGTTACCTTCCTGTTTGTCAAGAAAGCAAAGCGCAGAGGGGAAGCACAGAAAAAAATATCCCGCACCCTTTGCATCGCAAAGGATACGGGATATTCTCAATTTCTCAGGAGTCCGTGCTGTCTGTTTTATCTGCTGCCAAAATGTTCTTTCGCAAACTCCATATCCTGCACAAACTCCGCCGTACCGACATAGTTTCCTTCTGCGTCCCGTACGGCCATATACTTCACCAGCATTGTGCGTCCGCCCTTTTCCATCCATATCGGCACGCAGTCCTGTCTGCCGTTCCGGAAATCCTCTATGATCTGCCGAACCATCGGTTCGATCTTTGGCGGATGGCAGGAAAACACCTCACGGTCGATCGCCATCCCGGGACGTTTGAATACTTTCGGCCCTTCGTTAAAGAATCGATTGATGTTATCCGCATCGACAAAAGTGATCTCCATGGGAATCGTATTCAGAAGCGCTGTCAGCTGGTCTACGGTCATATGACCTCCGGGCATCACAACTTCCCCCTCATGCGAAGCCGCATCCGGGCAGGTCTTTTCTAAGGTTTTTTCCGCGTCACTCCATACCTCACTTTCCACGCCGAAACACACGGCATAATCTTTCGCGTCACGGTAAATTCCCTTCCACTCTTCTTCCGTGAAGTTGTCCGCACAGATCGGAAATAAAATATTCTGCTCTTTATAGACCATTTCTTCCGCACGTTTCAGTACGGCTTCCACTCTGGCCTGCCATGCATCACCGCGCTCCTCTTCGCTTTCCAATATCCGCAGCTCGTCACGGATTTCATCATCCACTGTCCACATCACATCGGAAGGGCCGGAAATATCGTATTTTACCTTAAGCAGCGGATAAAGCAGATCCCCCTTCTTCGCGTAATGAATGGCAAGTTCACGGATTTTCGAAAGCAGCGATGCATCCTCTGTCGACCGGAATGTATCCAGCAGCGCAGAAAATGCCTGATTTTCCCTCGTCAGTGTCTGCAACGGATGGCCCAAAATTTCCTCCAGGGCAGCCGCCCGCGCATTTCTGGCATCGGAATGTTCCTGCCGCCCGCTTCTCTGCTTCTGGCCTTGTTCTGATGTCTGGCTCTGTTCGCTTTCCGCTCCCGTTTTCTGCTTCTGTCCGGATCCTGTCTCCTGATTCTGTCTCTGCAAAGACTGTTCCACCGCCTTTTCCGCATTGGCGATCTGCTCTTCGCGGGTCGCTCCGTGAAACAGCGCAGAGTGAATATCACAGAGTTTCTGCACTTCGGAAAGAGGTGTGCCTTCCTTCATTAATTCCTGTTCGGCTTTCATGATCTCTGCCGCGTCCACCTGTTCGAATTCCCGCACAAAATCTGTGCGGACACTCTCCAGGTCCTCCCCTGCTCCAAGGCGGCGCAGATAGGCTTTCAGCTGTCCGGTACGGTCACCTGCTTCCGCTGCCGGCTGTGTCTCACTGACAGCTTCAGGCATGCTGCTTTCAGGAAATTCTCCGGTCAGCTCAAACCCGTTTTTCATCAGTGCCGCTGCAATCTCTGCCATGGAGATATTTTTTATTTTGGCGCCTTTCGGAATCGTCATGATTTTTCCTACCGAGTGAAGCACAGGTTTCTTTGTAATCTCAGTGAAGCCGAGTTTTGCCATAAGATCGATCAGTTCCGGGTATTCTTTCGTCAGTTCAAAAACGGTACGTGTCAAATCTATTTTTTTTGCCATATCAGTAATTCCTCCTTGCTTTTACGGGCAGTTTAACATAACGCATCTGTAAATTATGTGGTAATAACCACATTTTATTTTTTTATCCACAAATCAAGTCAGTCCAGTCAGAATCTGTTCTTTCTGTCCGGGCAGAATCTGTCATTTTGAAAGAGCTTTTCAAAGAATTTTCTCCGGATAGATCCTGAACAAATATATCGGAGATCAGTTCCCAGCCCTCACACAAAGCCATGTACCGCGCGCATCCGCCTGGATATCCGTAAATCCGGCTTGTGAAAGAAGTTTCCTCAGCAGATCGGCATCATACAGTCTCATGCCGTCAATTATTTTTGAGAATTTTACCGCTTCTTTATCATGTCCGTTGGATTCGTTGCAGATAAAGAAAATCCCGTCGGACTTCAAAACCTTGCGTATGCCTTCCAATGTTTTCTCAGGTTCCGGCCAGAAATATACGGTCTCGAATGCTGTCACAAGATCGAAGGTACCCGCGGCAAAGGGAAGGGTGCTGACATCACCCTGCAGGATTTCACAGCGTCCGTCCCGGATTGCTTTCCGATTCACTTTTCTGGATTCCGCTGCGCTCACTTCGGAATAATCCAGGCCTGTGACATGACCATTCGGCGCTTTCTCCAGCAGGCGGCGCACATTTGCTCCTCCGCCGCAGCCTGCATCCAGAATCCGCGCATTCGGAGCAATATTCAGATGGGTAAGCCCCCATTCCGCCAGCTTCGCATGGGACCCTCCGTTCATCCCTTTTACCATCAGTTTTCCGCCGAATCCGACCGGCTTTCTGGTGTTCTGAAAAAATGACATGCCTTTTACCTCCTATTTATTAGTTTTGGCTAACTCTATAGTAATTTTTTAGAGAAACCCATTACGAGTTTCTCCTTAACGCAACATTGTTCTCGAATTTCACGCCCAGCAATTCTTCCCCGGACAGCTCCTCCTTCTCTCATCCCGATTCCAGTCGGATCAGGCTTATCCACTACCTCAATCTGGCTTGTATTCTATACGTGCGCTTTCTATCACCTGCTGATGAAGCAGTTCTTCTATATTGATCGGAATTGCGTTCTTCCTGATTCGATCAGAGCGTTCCGCTTTTAACTTACCCATTAACTTTCCTCTATCTTATCAAAGGGAGAGTTATTGGGCAAGTAATTGTGACTCATCGATGGGTTGAGTCAAACAATAAAGCCTAATTACAATAATGTGCAAAATGCCCTTCATGCGTCAAAAAATAACACATGAAATGGCACTTTAAATTCCTTTCCGATTTCTCACCATACAAAAAGACATCTGGAGGAGACAACATCTCCCTTGAGATCCGTTCACCCCCTCCTTTCACTCATTTTACGCTGTTTATGAATTCCGCAATCTGAAAAGTCTTATCATCTTTTCTTCTAAAGTTCCATCCTTCGCATACTGCAGCGTATCGCACAACCTGATGTTATTCTTCTCGATATGGATTTCATCACTGAACCCGAGAATGTACCTCAGGCAAATCCGGTAGATGATTTCCGTCGGAGCGCAGCCGTACGCAAGTGAAAGAGCAAGTTCTCTGTAACAGTTCCTGCGTGTTCTGCAGATGGTATATTGCAATGAATGGGCAGCTCCTTCATGGAACTGCCCATTCAATGTCAAAAATATGCGATTGCTTTTTGTTTTCTATGGCAAAACGGCATCTTTTAATACAGTTTTGCTCCCGCCGGAATATGATCATCCACCAGAAGCAGATGCAGTTTTTCTTCGCCCTCTTCCTCATGAACCGCGGAAAGCAGCATACCGCAGGAGTCAATCCCCATCATGGCTCTCGGCGGAAGGTTCACGATGGCAATGGCCGTTTTCCCAACCAGTTCTTCCGGTTCATAGAATGCATGGATTCCGCTTAAAATCGTGCGTTCCGTGCCGGTTCCGTCATCCAGGGTGAACTGCAGAAGCTTCTTGGATTTCGGTACTGCCACGCAGTCTTTGATCTTGACCGCACGGAAATCGCTCTTGCTGAATGTATCAAAATCCACCATCTCCTCAAACAACGGTTCCACTTTTACCTTGGAAAAGTCAATGACTTCCGGCTTCTCCTCTGCCGGATTGGCAAGGAATCCCTTTGCCTTGGAAGCCTTTGTATCGCTGTCCAGGGACTTCATCGTCGGGAAGAGCAGCACGTCACGAATGGCCGGTGAATCTGTCAGCAGCATCACAAGACGATCAATTCCATAGCCGATACCGCCTGTCGGAGGCATGCCGATTTCCAGTGCGTTCAGGAAATCTTCATCGGTATGCTGCGCTTCTTCGTCGCCTGCTTCTGCCAGGGCATCCTGGGCCTTGAAACGTTCTCTCTGGTCGATGGGATCGTTCAGCTCGGAATAGGCATTGGCCATCTCCCGTCCGTAGATAAAGAGCTCGAAACGCTCTACCAGAGAAGGATCTGACGGTTTCTTCTTGGTCAGCGGTGAAATCTCGATGGGATGATCCATGATAAATACGGGCTGGATCAGATTTTCCTCACAAAATTCTTCAAAGAACAGGCTGATAATATCGCCGCGCACGTGATGTGCTTCAAATTCCACGCCTTTTTCTTTGGCGATGGCTCTGGCTTCTTCGTCTGTCTGAATGGTATTGAAATCCACGCCGGCGTATTTTTTCACTGCATCGATCATAGTCAGACGTTCGAAAGGTTTGCCCAGATCAATAGCAGTTCCGTTGTATGTAATAGTCGTGGTGCCGCATACTTTTTCTGCCAGATAACGGAACATCTTCTCGGTCAGATCCATCATGCCGTTGTAATCCGTGTATGCCTGATACAGTTCCATCAGGGTAAATTCCGGGTTGTGGCGGGTATCAACACCCTCATTCCGGAACACACGGCCGATTTCATAGACACGCTCCAGTCCGCCGACAATCAGACGTTTCAGATACAGCTCCAGAGAGATGCGGAGTTTCACGTCTTCATTCAGTGCGTTATAATGGGTTTCAAAAGGTCTGGCTGCCGCGCCGCCCGCATTGGACACCAGCATCGGAGTCTCCACCTCCATGAAATCCATGCCGTCTAAGAAATTACGGATTTCTTTGATAATCTGAGAACGCTTGATAAAGGTATCGCGCACGTCCGGATTCATGATCAGGTCTACATATCTCTGCCGATAACGGGTATCGGTATCGGTCAGACCGTGGAACTTCTCCGGCAGCACCTGAAGACTTTTGGCCAGAAGTGTCACCTCTGACGCATGTACGGAGATCTCACCGGTCTTTGTTTTGAAGACAGTTCCCCGGATGCCGATAATATCGCCGATATCGTATTTTTTGAAATCTGCGTAGGATTCTTCTCCGATTTCATCCCGGGCAACATATGCCTGAATATCGCCCTGTTTGTCACGAACATTGCAGAATGAAGCCTTGCCCATGACACGCTTGAACATCATGCGGCCGGCAACGGATACTTCCCTGCCCTCCAGCTCATCGTAACGGTCTTTAATCTCCTGGCTGTGATGGGTCTGGTCATACTTTGTGATTACAAAAGGATCCTTCCCTGCCTGCTGCAGATTCGCGAATTTTTCACGGCGGTTTTTCAGGATCTGGTTCAGATCCTGTGGCTGTCCATTGTTCTTTGCCATCTCTCGATCTCCTTCTTTAATGAATATTGTTCCGTTCCTGCCTCTGGTCCTGTCAGTGGATTTATTTTAACAGATTGCAGCAGGATATGCAAAATCAAGCACGCCTTTTGGCGTGCCTGAATGATCTGTCTTATACTCTCTGGATATCCAGAACTTTGTACTGAAATACACCGCCGGGTGTTTCCACATTTACCATATCGCCTACCCGGCTTCCCAGCAGCGCGTTGCCTACGGGAGATTCGTTGGAGATACGGCCCTTCAGACTGTTGGCCTCGGTTGATCCGACCAGCTGATAATCCAGCTCTTCGTTGAATTCCACATCCAGGATTCTGACCTTGCAGCCTACGGATACGGTGTCTGTGTCACCGCTGTCTTCGATGACTTCCACATTCTTCAGCATAGCTTCCAGCTCATCGATCCGGGCTTCGATATCACGCTGCTCATCTTTCGCCGCGTCATACTCCGCGTTCTCGGATAAGTCGCCCTGTTCCCGGGCTTCCTTGATCTTCTGAGCGATTTCTTTACGTTTTACATTTTTCAGGGTGCTGAGTTCTTCTTCTCTTTCCTTCAGACCCTGTGCTGTTAATAATGTCTTTTCTGCCATGTTACGGTTTCCTCCGAATCACATTTCTGTCTGCCTGCAAACATCTGCCTCACACGGGATACACCCGTCACGGCTTCATCTATCAACAATTTCAACATTATAGTCGTTTCAAATATTAATGTCAACCAACTCCGGCAGTTTCAGCGGTTTGCACGAAGCAGAAGGTCCTCCAGTTCCTGAATGGTCTCCACTTCATTCATTTTTCCCCTGAGCCGGGAGGCGTTTCGGCAGCCGCTGAGGTACCAGCCTGCGTGTTTGCGCATTTCACGGATGCCGATGTAGTCTCCCTTTTCCCGGATCAGCATACGGGCATGCCGCAGCAGCATGGCGCTGATTTCCTCATAGCCGGGCTTGGGCAGATCTTCGCCGGTCTCCAGTTTGTACAGAATCTGGCGGAAAATCCATGGATTTCCCTGTGCGCCCCTGCCGATCATGAATCCGTCGCAGCCGGTCTGCTCCTTCATAGCCAGTACATCATCCGCGGACAGAAGGTCGCCGTTGCCGATCACCGGAATGGATACCGCTTCCTTCACCTGCCGGATAATATCCCAGTCCGCCCGGCCGGAATAATACTGCATCCGTGTCCTGCCATGCACCGCCACGGCAGCCACGCCGCATTGCTCGGCTATTTTCGCGATTTCCACGGCGTTTACATGCTCGTCGTCAAATCCCTTCCGGAATTTGACGGTTACCGGTTTGCGGCTGGCCTTCACCAGCGCTGTCAGAATCTGTTCCGCCAGTTTCGGATCCCGCATCAGGCCGGATCCTTCCCCATTGTTGACCACCTTCGGCACCGGGCACCCCATATTGAAGTCCAGAATGTCAAAGGGCCGGTCCTGAATCTGCGCCGCGATCAGCCCCAGAATCTCCGGATCGGAGCCGAACAGCTGCAGCGAAACAGGATGTTCCCGCGGATCAATCGCCATCAGTTCTTCTGTTTTTTTGTTTTTATAATAAATGGCCTTGGCGCTCACCATTTCCGTGCACAGAAGGCCTGCGCCCTGCTCCTTGCAGAGCAGGCGGAAGGGAAGATCTGTCACTCCCGCCATGGGCGCGAGTATCAGGTTATTGTCCAGCGTAACATTTCCTATTTTCATAATGGTTGCTTCTGCCTCTTTCCAGCGGTGCGCGGCAGTCTGCCTGCGTACCCGCAGACAAAAGCACAGCCTCCTGTGCTGTGCTGTCTTCTCGTTTTTGGTTATCTGCTGTGCTGACTGTTTTGCTTTTGGTTATCTGCTGTGCTGCCTGCTCTGCTTTTGGTCCTGGTTATCTGCTGTGCTGTCTTTTCTGCTTTTGGTTTATTTCTGCTTTTCGTAGATCATCCGCATGCCCTTCAGCGTAAGCATCGGATCATAGATATCAATGGCATCCGTTTCCTTTTCAATCAGAACCCCGAGACCGCCGGTGGCTACCACTGTGATATTGTCGAAACCGGCTTCTTTTTTCATCCGGTTGATGATGTATTCACTCTGGCCGATCTGTCCGTATACCAGGCCGGCCTGCATGCTGGCGATGGTATCCTTGGCAAGGATTTTGCGGGGTTTTTTGATTTCGAATTCCGGAAGTTTTGCCGTTAACGACCACATCGCCTGTGCGGATGAGCTGATGCCCGGCGCGGTAACCCCGGCAATAAACGAACCGTCCGCGTCCACCAGATCAAAGGTAGTGGCTGTGCCGTAATCCACAACAATCACCGGCCCGCCGTACAGGCCGTATGCCGCTGCCGCGTCTACGATACGGTCGGCGCCGATGGCGCGGGGATTCTTGGTGGCAACCCGAATGCCTGTTTTGATGCCGGCTTCCACAATAATCGGCTGGGAATGGAAATATTTGACACAGGCACTGGTCAGAGAGTGCATGGCATTCGGCACAACGGATGCCACAATGATGGCATCGATGGTTTTTACCTTTACCTGATTGTGCTCCAGCAGATCGCAGATAATCATGCCGTATTCATCTGAAGTACGGGGCTGTTTTGTGGTCATGCGGAATGTGGTCACCAGCTCCTCGCCGTTGAACACTCCCACTGTAATGTTCGTGTTGCCGATATCGATTGTCAGTAACATATCTTTCTTTTCCTCCCGGCCCGTATGGTTCTCTCCGGCGCAGGCATACTGCTCTGCAGCCTCTCCCCCGGGAGCGGGCCTGTTTTATTTATTGATCCTGCAGAAGGTCTTCCGGCGGCACTTCACCCATACAAAACACGCGGTAGTACAGTTCCAGGCCTTCCAGAAGTTCCTTTCTGTCCCGTTGGATCTGCTTGATCTTCAGCACACTTCCGATCTCATCATAAAGAAGGTCTTCCTCATTGGCTGAAGTCTCCAGTTCCAGTGTGCCTTCCGGTGTAAAATACAGGGTAAGGATCCCGCCTACATCCTCTGTGAATAAGACACACATGATCTGCAGTTCTTCGCGGATCCCCTCCGGCAGCCGTTCAAACTCCGGATTCAGATAATATTTTTTATTATATGCACTGGCCGCGCACAATACAACCTTTTCTTTCATCGAATTGTTTTTGTATCCTCTCTGATACGATGATCTGTTTTGATTCGTTTCCTCTGCGGAAATTCGTTTTTCTCCACGTTTGTAAATATTTACACATATCCGTAAATTCCACGGACCGATACTTCCCCGGAAAACACTTCTCTGGTACCGTTTTCCGTCTCCACCAGCAGATCGCCCCGGGTATTAATGCCCCGGGCAACACCGGTATAAGCTCCGTGGGGATCCAGCACCCGCACTTCCCTGCCGCAGTTTAACAGATAACTGTTGTACTCTTCCTGAAGCGCGCGCAGGTCTTCATTCTGCAGAAAACATTCATAATACTCTTCAAATGCCTCCAGCACGTTGCTGATCAGTTCCGCGCGGCTGACTTTTTTCCCGGTTTCCCGATAGATGGAAGTTGCTGTATCCTTCAGATCTTCTGAAAAAGCCTCATCCAGCACATTGATTCCGTCCCCGATTACGATATGGTTGATGCAGTCCGGTTCCGCGCTCATCTCAGTCAGGATGCCGCAGATCTTGCGGCCGTCGGAAACCACATCATTGGGCCATTTGATTCCGCAGGAGAGTCCTGCTGTCTTCCAGATTCCCCGGCGGATCGCCATGGCCATTACCAGCGTAAGCATCGACGCGTTCACCGGGGACAGGTCCGGACGAATCAGCAGGCTCATCCAGACGCCTGTGCCTCTGGGGGATATCCAGGGTCTGCCCCGTCGGCCCCTGCCTGCGGTCTGCACTTCCGCAATCACCAGCGTCCCATGGGGTGCGCCGGCCTCTGCCAGTCGTTTGGCTTCGTTGTTGGTGGAATCGATTTCCGCGCAGACATACAGTTCACGTCCCGCCCAGGCCGTATGCAGATGGGATTCCACCTGTGCTTTCGTCAAAAGGTCCGGTTCACCCAGAATCCGATAGCCTTTATTTCGGACTGCCTCGATTTCATACCCCTCTTCTTCCAGGCCGCGGATTGCCTTCCATACGGCAGTCCGGGACACTCCGAGCTGTTCGCTGATATACTGGCCGGATACAAAATCCGCGCCGAAAAGCAGCTTCAGTACTTTCTCCTTCATACAATCTTTCGCTCTCTTTCCATCTCTCCGGCAAATACAGATGTTCTCTCCGCAAACACAGGGCGGGAAGGTCTCTGACCTTCCCACCCTGCATATTCGTCAGATCGCCCGGATGCCGACCCGAACGGCGCATCCTCTGCCCTTTCGGCTGTCGGCAGCTGTTGTGTGCTCTCCGTTATTCGCCTAATGTCGCAAGCATGACTGCCTTGATGGTATGCATACGGTTCTCTGCCTCATCAAATACAATCGACTGCTCGCTTTCAAAGACTTCGTCCGTGACTTCCATCTCTTTCAGTCCGTATTTTTCGGCAATCTGCGCACCGATTCCGGTATTGCAGTCATGGAACGCCGGCAGACAGTGCATGAATTTCACCTGCGGACCGGCTGCGTCCATCAGTTCCCGGTTCACCTGGTACGGGAGCAGATCCTCGATTCGCTCCTTCCATACTTCGTCCGGCTCGCCCATGGACACCCAGACATCTGTATAAATCACATCCGCGCCCTTGACACCTGCTTTGGCGTCTTCTGTCAGTGTAATGCTGCCGCCGTTTTCCGCCGCAATCTGCTCACACTGCGCCACCAGCGCCGGATCCGGGAAATATTTTTTATTGCTGCAGGCCACAAAATCCATGCCCAGCTTGGCGCTGACTACCATCAGGGAATTGGCCATATTATAACGGGCATCTCCCATATAGGCAAGTTTGATCCCTTTGATTTTTCCAAAATGCTCCCGGATCGTCAGCACATCCGCCAGCATCTGTGTCGGGTGAAATTCGTTGGTCAGACCGTTCCATACCGGCACGCCCGCGTATTTGGCCAGTTCTTCCACAATATCCTGTCCGAATCCGCGGTATTCGATTCCGTCATAAATACGCCCCAGTACTCTGGCAGTGTCTGCAATGCTTTCTTTCTTGCCGATCTGAGAGGCGCTGGGATCCAGGAATGTGGCATGCATGCCCAGATCATAGGCAGCCACCTCAAAGGAGCAGCGGGTCCGGGTACTGGTTTTTTCAAAAATCAGGGCGATATTCTTACCCTTTAACGTATCATGCGGAATTCCTTTTTTCTTTTTGTCTTTCAGATCTGCGGCCAGATCAATGAACTGCATGATCTCCTCCGGCGTAAAATCCAGAAGTTTCAGAAAATTTCTGCCTTTTAAGTCTGACATGGTTACTTATCTCTCCTTTTTACTCTGTTACATTTTTACTGTCTGCGGCCACTTCCACCACAGATTTTGCAAGGCCCGCAATCCCCTGGATCTCGGACGGTATGATAATCTTGGATGCCTTGCCGTCTGCCGCCCGCGCAAATGCCTCCAGGCTTTTCAGGCGGAGCACGCTCTCATCCGGCGCGGCTTCTTTCAGTGCCCGCAGTCCGTCTGCATTGGCCTGCTGAATCCGGACAATGGCTTCTGCCTGACCTTCCGCCTCTTTGACTGTCGCTTCTTTCTTCGCTTCTGCCCGCAGGATTGCGGCCTGTTTCTCTGCTTCCGCATCCAGGATCGCGGATTCTTTCTTTCCTTCTGCCACAAGAATGGTAGACTTTTTCTCACCCTCCGCCCTAAGAATCGCTTCTCTTCGTTCACGTTCGGCTTTCATCTGTTTTTCCATGGCATCCTGAATGGCCTGCGGCGGGATGATGTTTTTCAGTTCCACCCGGTTGACCTTGATGCCCCAGGGATCCGTGGCCACATCCAGTGTGGAACGCATCTTTGTGTTGATGGTTTCACGGGAAGTAAGGGTTTCATCCAGTTCCAGGTCGCCGATGATATTCCGCAGCGTGGTGGCTGTCAGATTTTCAATCGCTACGATGGGGCTTTCCACACCATAGGCATACAGCTTCGGATCTGTGATCTGATAAAACACCACCGTATCAATCCGCATGGTGACATTATCCTTTGTGATCACCGGCTGCGGCGCGAAATCCACCACCTGTTCCTTCAGAAGCACTCTCTTGGCTACCCGGTCGATAATCGGTGTTTTAAAATGAATGCCCACATCCCAGGTGCCCTGATAGGCTCCCAGACGTTCCACCACATAAGCATGGGCCTGCGGCACAATCTTAATGCATGAAACCAAAATGGCTACAATAATGATTACTATGATCAGAATGATGATCGGCATAAGCGGCTACCTCCTGTCCCTTGTGCATGTCTCTAACCGGCAGTTGGATTCTGATGTTCTGCTCTGCAGACCTTCAGTGTCACTCCTTCGACTGCCTGAACTCTGATTTCTGTGTTTTTCTCAATGATGTCGTTCTCGTCTGCGGACGCGGCTGCCCAGTCCATGCCGCGTACTTCCACGCGGCCCTTTCCCTGGATATTGTTAATATCTTCCTTTACCACGCCCTTCATTCCGATCAGACTGTCAACATTTGTGGCGGTGCGCCTGCGGTTGAACCGTTTCAGTGCCAGTGGCCGGAACAGCACCAGCAGCACGACAGACACCCCTGCAAACAGCAGGATCTGCACGGCGATCAGCACATGGGCTGCCGCGCAGATCAGTGCCACAGCTGCCCCGCCGGCGAACCAGATGGTGGTCAGACCGACGGTGGCAAATTCGGCAATCAGCAGAATCACCAGAACAGCCAGCCAG
>OCVV012854842.1_pt1 | contig 13028 bp, 13 predicted proteins | sample 1539721 | NCBI WGS metagenome assembly OCVV01 (sample SAMN02144230, study PRJEB22623) | gut metagenome | biome: sheep rumen | host: Ovis aries | place: New Zealand
TGTCCATTCCTTCTCCATTCGTTCGTTCCATTTCTCCATTTCCGCATTGTAGTAGAGAGGACAAGTGAGCATCTCATACTCCTTTCCACCCCAGACAAGCCTTTCGCCCTCCTGCCCTGTGGCAGACGCAGTGGAAATGCAGGTTGCCCACACCACGAGGGAAACCCAAAACGTGCATAGGTGTTCTTTTCTCATCATAGACAGAAATTTGGCGCATGATGGATATCAGAGCGTTTTGTAAGGTGTGCGCAGATGCTGCCCACGCAACTCATCCAACTTTTTTTGATCAAAAGTTCCCTCGTCCCACATCTTGTCGATGGCTTGTTGTGCTCGTTCTGCAAAAAAGAGCGAGAGGGTCAGCCGCAGTGCGTCCAAATCTTCCTGAGAAGCAACATTTGCCGCCGCGTTCATCAGTTCCAGTTGAGCCATTTCGGAATAACTCATAATAGTGTCGTTTTTTAGAGTTTACGTTGCAAATATACAAAGATTTTTCGTAATCGTAGCAGATTTGTCAGAAAACTTTTTTGTCTCGTGATTCTTACATCCCGTATGGCAATTCCTCATTTCTAATTGGCTTCGTCGAAGATGCTCACGCTCGGCATAGTTCAAACAAGTTTGACCTCTGCACTCGCTCAACCGCATCTTTCCTCATTCCTAATTTTCATTGACTGGGTATCGTCGTTACTCCTTTAACTTCGATTACTTCGTCACTTCCGAAAGTTGAGTATATTATAAATATGAGGCACAAAGTCCACCACGGCTTTGTGCCTTTTTGGTGGCTTAACAAAAAAAGTTCCCTAAATGTTTGGTTGGTTAAGAAAAATGTGCTTAATTTGCAACCCGAATTGAGGTGAATTCGCAATTCGCGAATCGCGAATTTAGTCTATATGGAAAAGAAAATCAATGGAATGAGGCCACAGGATATTGTGGTTTTACTGAAGAAAATCACTTCAGCAGGGAAGGGAATGCTTAATAAAGACGTTGCCCAATCATTGGGTATCAGTCCTGCTGAAATTTCTGATGCGATGGAGCGGTGCAGGATTGCTCAGTTGGTGGATAATGACAAGACTCGTGTAAATACACTTGCCTTGAAGGACTTCTTGGTGTATGGACTGAGATATGTGTATCCCGTGCAATTAGGAGGCATCGTTAGAGGAATCCCTACTGCTGTTTCAGCCTCTCCCCTCAAGGAACAGATTACGCAGGGCAAGGATGTCTATGTGTGGCCATACAAGAAAGGAACGGTGCGTGGTCAGGCTATCGCTCCATTGTATGCAACAGTTCCTGAGGCAGTCGCCAATGACGAGGAACTCTATAAATTGTTGGTGATTGTTGATACGTTGAGGATGGGACGGGCACGTGAGAGAGAAATTGCCATTTCAGAATTGGATAAATCATTTGTACAGTATGGAGAAGACAAACATTGAACGCCTACAAGATGTGGCAGAGGGACTGGACGAACTGAATGAGAAGGTGGTTTATGTGGGTGGTTCTGTGGCTCAATTGTATGTCAATGATGAGGCAGCAGAAGAGGCGCGCCCAACGATGGATGTGGATTGTGTGGTGGAACTTTACACCCATCAGGAATATGAAGAGTTCAATGAACTTTTGCGCAGGAAAAAATTTGAGGAAGACCGCGAAGTTGGTGCCCCAATGTGTCGTTGGTTATACAAGGGTGAGATGGTTGACATCATGCCATCCGACGAAAAGTTTATGGGCTTTACCAACAAATGGTATCAACCAGGCATTCAGCGCAAAGTGGATTACACGTTACCCAATGGACGTGTCATCTGCATCATGCCCGCTTTGTTCTTCTTGGCAACGAAGATAGAAGCCATCAATTCCCGTGCTGGCGAGGATTTGCGCACCTCGCATGACTTTGAGGACGTGGTGTATGTGCTCAATTATTGTGGGGATATCGTGGAGCGATTCCAGAAAGAGGCAAACGCAACATTGAAAGCCTTTCTGAAAGATGAAAGCCTGAAGTTCTTGAGCCGTCCCAACATTCATGAAGAGGTGGAATGTGCCTTGCCATTAAGTGAAACGGAACGTGTGGACCTTATTTTAGAGATATTTGAAGCTTTCGCAAAAGAATAAGTGGTGAATGATGTGTGAAACAATGGTGTTTTGTCCATGAATACCCATGTTTCATCCATAAATGTTTGTTTTTCTTGTTTCTTTTCACAAAGATTCCTATCTTTGCAATAACAATCGTTAGCTAATCTATCGAAACCATGCAGACATTACAGGAAAACACAACCCTTCAAGGAGGTAAATACAAAATTCTTAGCGTGTTGGGTCAAGGAGGATTTGGCATCACTTACTTGGCCGAACAGGTTATACTCGAACGTCGAGTTACCATCAAGGAGTTCTTCATGAAGGAACTCTGTAGTCGTGATGGAAGTACCTCTCATGTCACTATTGGTACAGAAGGGAGTCGTGAGACGGTGACTCGTTTCCGTGAGAAGTTCTTGAAGGAGGCACGTAACATTGCCAAGTTGAATCACCCCAACATTGTGAAGATTATTGACGTGTTTGAGGAAAATGGCACAGCATACTATGTGATGGAATATGCTGAGGGTGGTTCGTTGGCAGATAAAGTCAAAAGAGAGGGCTATTTGTCAGAACCTATTGCAACTCGTTACATCTTGCAGGTAGCAGAAGCATTGGCGTATGTTCATGCAAGAAAGATGAACCATCTGGATGTAAAGCCAGCCAATATCATGTTGACAGGAACTGACACAGCAGTTTTGATAGACTTTGGTCTTTCCAAACAATATGATGTAGGTGGTCAACAAACCAGTACGACACCTGTGGGTATTAGTGAAGGATATGCTCCAATGGAACAATACAAGCAGGGAGGTGTAGGTGAATTTTCGCCAGAAACCGACATCTATGCCCTTGGTGCCACTTTCTTCAAATTGTTGACAGGTAAAACACCTCTCAGTGCATCAGACGTGAATGAAGATGGTGTGCCCGTTGATGAGTTGAAAGCCAAAGGAGTGAGTGATAAGGCTGTCAAGGTGATTTGTGAAGCAATGAAATCACGAAAGAAAGAGAGACCACAAAGTGTGGAAATCTTTTTGGAGATGGTTGATGAGGAAAAAACATCCTCTCCATCACCTAACGACGCATCTTTGACGAAAGATGAGACGCTGGTATTACAGCCATTACATGAGAAAAAGGATTTATACAATAGTGGTGAAGATATAAAAGACGCTAATGTTTCTGCAAACAAGAATTATAATGAAAATGAAAAATCAAAAAGGAGCCATATTGTAAGTTCCAAACCATCGAAAAAAATAGTTGCTGTTATTGGTTGCCTTCTTTTAATTGCTGTTATAGTTGTTTGGGGAATTACATATAATAACAATGATGATTTGCTTGTCATTCCATATCAGTATGACGCTGCTGAAGATTTCTCGGAAGGATTAGCCTGCGTGAGTAAAGATGGGAAATGGGGATATATTGACAAAGAAGGAAATGTAATAATTCCTTTTGTATACGATTTTGTTTGGAGCTTCTCGGAGGGATTAGCTCCCGTGGAAAGAGAAAACAAATGGGGATATATTGATAAAAGTGGTAATGAAGTAATTCCATGTCAATACGATTACGCAATTGATTTTTCTGATGGATTGGCAAGAGTTAGTAAATCAGGGAAGTGCGGATTTGTTGATTATCAGGGAAAAATGGTTATTCCATGTAAATACTCTGATGATAATTTAGAAAGCTTTCATGATGGTCTGGCAAAAATAAGAGATGGGAATAAGTATGGCTATATTGACAAAAAAGGAAATGAAATAATTCCATGTATATATGATATGGCGTATGATTTTTCAGAAGGGCTTGCTGCAGCAAGGAAAGGTAATAAATGGGGGTATATAGATAAGGCAGGTAATGAGATCATTCCTTTTGAATATGATTATGCATATGATTTCTTTGAAAGTTTAGCCCGCGTTAAAAAAAAGGAAAAAACTGGTTGGATTGACAAAAAAGGAAATGAAGTTATTTCTTGTCAATATGAAATTACACGTGGATTTTCTGAGGGATTAGCAATGGTGGTAAAATCTGATAAATATGGTTTCATAGACAATAGAGGGAGTGTTGTAATTCCGTTTAATGAAAGATTTTATCCTGAATCTTCCATTCCAGATCTTTGTGTTTTTCACGAAGATCTTGCATTAGTGACTGATGGAGACAAGTATGGTTATATTGATAAAGAAGGGCAGAATGTTATTCCTTGTCACTACGAATTCGCATCTCATTTTTCTGAAGGTTTGGCAGTGGTTGTAAAGGATGATAAATGGGGTTATATTAAGAAGCCTTAACAGATGAGATTTGAGTATGACGATGGGAAAACTAAAATTGTAAAATGAAGTTGCAAAGAATAATCTGGATTTTATGGATAATATAGAAATCAATATATTGATACAAAACTTGTCGTCAGCTCTTGCACAAGACTACGATGACGATTCTTTCTACAATTATATAAAGGAGTCGTTCAGTAGTTATTTAAATATGTTAGCTGATTATAATCAAAGTATAGAGCTCCTCCTAAATCAAACAAAAGAATTTGATGGGAAGCCTACATGCAGGCGTTTTGTTACTTTGATTAAGAAAATCAACTCATGTTGTTTGGACATTTTAGAGTGTGCATATCGTGGTGATGTCTTGTCTTCCACAATGCTTTTGAGAAGTCTCTTGTCTGTCCGCAAATACACAGACTATAAATTGATGGATGTGTATGCTAATTATCTTCAATTCAAACGTGTTCTTGACAAGGGATGGTTCCGCTGTGTGGATTTTGACAAGGGGGAAAATCCTCATGGTTGCAATCATGTACCATTTAATATTAGGAAAAAGGCTTCTAAAGGAAGATTTAATCAATTAGGAACTCCGTGTCTGTATCTTTCAGATAATCTGGATTGCGCACAAATGGAAATAGGACTAAACGTGGACAAAGATAAATCAAGATGGTATGGTACTTTTGAACTTCAAAAGACATTGTGCCTTATGGACTTCTCTGTTCCGTCAGAGGAAGATATATTGTCCATGACTGATTATGACAAATTTTCCTTCCTTATTACATACCCATTAAAATTACTTTGTTTGACCAAGGTTAAAGACGAAGGAGCTTCATTTACCGAAGAGTATATTTTCTCTCAATTGTTCCTACATATACTATTTCTTAACAATAATGATGTTTTACCCCATTTTGATGGGATATGCTATTCGTCCATGAAAGATTTAAGGTATTTGAACATTGTTATACCTGCAAGATATAAATCAAAAGAACCGCCTACGTCTGGAATAAGTGAATATATCCAAGCACTAGTTAAAGAAAAAGGTTCCCCCAAAAAACTATAAAGGAGATGCAAACATTACAACCCCAAACCACTCTTCAAAGTGGTAAATATAAAATCATTCGGACTCTTGGTCAGGGAGGTTTTGGCATCACTTACGTGGCCAAACAACGTGTGGCTGTAGAAGGCCCACTCGGGAAGATTGACGTGGAGGTGGAAGTGACAATCAAGGAGTTCTTTATGAAAGACCTTTGCAATCGTGACGAATCCACCAAGCGAGTTTCTGTGCCATCGTTGGGTAGTGCTGAATTGGTGGAGAAATTCAAGAAGAAATTCTTGAAGGAAGCTGTGAATATCTCGAAACTCAATCATCCTAATATCATCAAGGTGCTGGATGTGTTTGAGGAGAATGGAACAGCGTATTACGTGATGGAATATATTCAGGGTGGTTCGCTGAGTGAATTAATCAAGGAAAAAGGTTGTTTCTCTGAAGAGGAAACGCTTTGCTATACAAGCAGGATTGCTTCAGCCTTGCAGTATATTCATGCTCAAAAGATGAATCATTTGGATATCAAGCCTGCCAATGTGTTACTTCGTCCCGATGGCGATATCGTGCTGATAGATTTTGGATTGTCTAAGAATTATGATGTAACTGGCGAACAGACTACCAGCACTCCTGTAGGTGTGAGTGTTGGTTATGCACCGATAGAACAATCTCGTGTGGGAGGAGTAGGCTCATTCTCGCCAGCAACGGACATCTATTCATTGGGCGCAACGATGTATAAGATGCTGACAGGAGAAACGCCGCCAGAAGCGAGTGCCATTATCGATGATGGATTGCCACTAATGTCATCATCAATCAGTGATAACACAAAGAATGTTATCATCAAGGCGATGGAGCCACGACGTAAAGACAGGTTTCAATCGATGGAGGAATTTATAGAAGCGCTGAAACTGGAGAATGTGGAAAAAGAGAAGGATGTTGTGCTATCTGAAGAAACAAAAATTGTTGTTCCGCAACACCAAGTGGTAGATGCCACAACAGAAGATGAGGCAACGGTTTTGATTACTGATGTGATGATTCAAGAGAGTCAAATAGAAACAGCTGAAATAGTGGACTTGGGACTGAGCGTAAAGTGGTGTAGTCATAATTTAGGCGCATTTTTCCCTCAAGAAACTGGAACCTTCTTTGCTTGGGGTATAGATGTCACTAAAGGGAATACTTTGGATTGGAATGTGTTGGATGAAGAAATTGCTGGCTCACAGTATGACGCTGCGTATATGATGAAACGTGGTAGATGGCGAACTCCTACAAGAAAGCAATTCAAAGAACTTATAGACAAATGCAGATGGACGTGGTTTGAATACAAAGGTGTGTGGGGCTATAAGGTAACAGGAGTAACAGGGAAAAGCATATTCCTTCCTGCTGCGGGGAAATTAAATAACGCCATTCCTTTCCGGGGTTATTATTGGAGCTCCAGCAAATCCTATGTGTATAATACAGCACATTATCTCTACTTTAATAGTGAAGACTTTGATTTGGCGTATGAGCCAATCAATGTACAACGAACGATACGAGCCGTGTGCTACTAATTTATCAGAAAAGAAAGATGCAGACAACATTATCCATAGGAACAGAATTGAAAAGTCCGACCATTCGCTATAGTATTGAGGCGATATTAGGTCAGGGGTCTTTTGGCGTGACGTACAAAGCGAAGGGCTTTACAATAATTAAAGGCGCTCTTGGCGAAATGACAATGGAGATGCCTCAGCCTATTGCTATCAAGGAATTCTTCATGCGAGACATTAACCAGCGTGGAGTTTCTGGGGAGGTAATGGGAATGGCGCAAGGAAGTCTTGTATACAATTATTCTATCAAGTTTCGTAAGGAAGCGGAGAACTTGGCAAAGATGAAGCACCCCAACATTGTGAAAGTGATAGATTTTATCGAGGCAAACAATACCTTCTATTATGTGATGGAGTATGTGGATGGGGAAGATATGAATAGTTATCTGAAGAATCATCACTTGTCGGAGGAAGAAGCCATTGCCATCATTCAAAATGTGGCAGATGCATTAAAGTATATGCATGAAGAGCAGCATATGTTGCATCTTGACTTGAAACCAGGGAATATCATGCGAAGAAAGAGTGATGGGCATATCTTCTTGATTGATTTTGGCTTGTCAAAGCATTATGGTGAAGACGGAAACCCTGATACTTCTACAACAATTGGTTTAGGGACAGAAGGATATGCACCAATTGAACAGGGAAAGAGAACCAACAACAGAAATGACTTTTTACCGACCATCGATGTGTATGCATTAGGTGCGACTTTTTTCAAGTTGTTGACAGGAAACACACCACCATCGGCTTCGGATGTGCTTGGCGATAATGACTTATTAAAGGATGAACTGGCAGCAAACGAAATAAGCCAATTTGTGATTGATGTGGTTATGAAAGCGATGAAGCCTGTGGCGAAGAAAAGGACTCAAACAGTTAGTGAGTTCATGGAGGAATTGTCTGGATTTGGTGCGATAAAAAAGTCTGAGCCTTATAAAAGAGTTGCTGTAGAGCAGAATAGTCCAGTAAAATCAATTCGGTTACAAGAAACGAGTTGGGAATCTTTGGACGAAGAAACAAGACTGAGTCTTTCCGAAGAGGATAAGAATCGCATCATCTTGGCTGGGAAGAATGGCATATTAAATCAGCCTAATAATCAACTTATTGATTTGGGGCTAAGTGTATATTGGTATAATACGAATCTTGCAGCTATAGATGCATCAGATAGTGGAGATTATATATCATACGATGATCTTTTGATAGCAACTTATATGACAAAAGTGCAAGGTGATGTTCGTGTGCCAATGGCAGAAGAATGGGAGGAACTGAGAAATAGATGTCAATGGACATGGATTGAAGAGTACAATTGTTCTGGGTTTTTAATTAAGGGTCCATCAGGAAAATGTATCTTTTTACCTGCAGGTGGGAAGATGAAAGAAGGTAATAATAGGGAAAATCACTTTTGGACTTATAAGGGACTTAAAAGTGTAAGAGGAAATATAGAAGAGCGGGATTTTGAAGGTTATTATTGGGCGAATGATAAAAATGCACAAGAAAAGGATTTTGTCCATCGTGTTTTCAAATTCACTTATCCTCCTCAGATGAAAAAGATTGGAATGATATCTGAGGTTGGACGAGTGGCATATCCTATTCGACTGGTTTCAGATACAAGTTATTGATTTTGTCCTTTAATCTCCCCTTTTCGTCCAACATCTCTAAAAATATTTGGAGAAGGTTAAAAACAAGATTTATCTTTGCAACATGACAATCAGATTATTAACCAATATAAGAATAAGACTATGGATAATGATGCAACAAAGGTTCTGAATGAGAATCAGAATGTAGAGACAGCGAAAGTGAAAGACGAGAAGAAAGGTGCGAATCTTTTCGGACAAGGTATGGCAACGGCTGCTGGTGCAGCATTTGGAACGGGCGCTGCTATGGCGGCAGATCGTATCTACGAACATGCAACAACTGAAGCTGTCCCAGATGAGAACGTTCCAGAAGAAGCAACAAATGAAGAATCTGTTGCAGAAGAAGTGGTTGCTGAGGAGGCGCAAGTGGCCCAAGAACAACCACAACATACAGTTGTAGAACATGTCGTTACGGTTAAAGTAGAAACTGTGCAACCTGAACCAATCACAGCATCAGTGGAAACTCCTATTGCTACCGATGCTGAGTTGGTGGATGAAAGTAACGTGGTGACAGTTGTTGATACAGTTGAAGACAATGAGGTGCATGTGATAGGTGCGGCAGTGGCGGAAACAGAAGATGGCGGTCAGGCAATCTTGATGGGGCTGGAGGCTGCTGATGGTGACAGAGCAATGATTGTCGACATTGACTCGGATGGTACAATTGATTATCTGCTACATGATGACAATACGAATGGACAGATTGAAGATGGTGAAATCCATGACATTCATGATGAAGGCTGGCAAACAGAGACTTATTTGTCAGAACTTGATGAGCAGCAGGCTCAACAGGAAATGGCAATGAACGATGATGATATGCCAGATTACATGAATGATGCAGATGCTGGAATGATGGACGCATAAAGAAATGTACAATTAGTAATTTCCCCTTTTGATATGATAGAACTGTTAGTGACATGCCCGAACTGTAGTTCTCGCCTTCGGTTTACATTTGAACAAGCACAGACTTTGTCTGAAGTGAAGGAAAGAATTATGACATGCCCCAAATGCAAATTCAAGGCCCAAACAAGTGTTTATCAAATGGGCCAAGCAGGTAAGGGAGGACTGGGAGCATCGGATGATGCGACCCAACTGCCAGGTTCGTTTGGTCAACAGGTGAAGACGGATACAGGGCAGATGCGTATTTTGCAGACAGGACAAATATGCGAGTTGCGGATGGGAAGTCAAGTGTTGGGGCGTTTGGCCGAATCAGGTACTGCAGACATAAAGATTGGTAGTGACAACTACAAGGACATGTATATGAGTCGTCGGCATGTGCAGATAGATGTGGTGAAAACGGCAAGAGGTGTGGAGCATCATCTGGTGGAGATTGGTTCGAAGAACATTATCCAATTAAATGGCAAGGACATCCAGCGTGGTGACGAGATTATACTGAATTTTGGTGATAAACTGACATTGGGAAAGACAGACCTTATTCTGGAAGAGACCAATGAAGATGCAACGCAAGTATTATGAAGATAACAATCAGACAACCCAAATGCTTTTCGGAAATAGGAAGGAAGGACAATCAGGAAGATTTCCTTTGGCCTAATCCCCAAACAGTCACAAAAGAGAATCGGGTCTTTGTGATGTGTGATGGTGTGGGAGGACAAGACAGCGGTGAGGTGGCAAGTGAAACTGCTGCAACAGCATTGGGCACTTACCTGACAGAACATCAGTCTGAAGATGGCATTGTGACGAAAGCAGACTTTGAGGAGGCTTTGAGTTATGCTTATGATGAGATGGACAAGGTTGATACTGGTGCCACGAGGAAGATGGGCACAACAATGACGTGCTTGGTGTTGCACAGAGGGGGGGCGTTGGTGGCTCACATTGGTGATAGTCGTATTTACCATGTGCGTCCGTCATTAGCAAGCAAGGAAGGAAGGACGGGCATCGTTTATCAGTCGGCAGACCATTCGTTGGTGAATGACTTGTTAAAGGCTGGGGAGATCACCGAGGAGGAAGCGGTGAACTTTCCTCAGAAGAACGTGATTACCCGTGCGATGCAACCTCATTTGGAACGTAGGTATAAGGCTGATGTTTATGAAATCGATGATGTGGAGAGTGGTGATTATTTCTTCCTGTGTTGTGATGGGGTGCTGGAGCAGTTGACGAATGACAAGTTGGGGGAGATTCTTGCAGATGTAACATTGAATGATGACGAAAAGATTGCTGCTGTCAAGGCTGTGTGTGACGGGAACACTCGTGATAATTACACGTGCTGGCTAGTGCCGATAGATAAGGTGGAACGGGAGGAGAGCGACGCCGAGCATGAAGAAGAGATTGCTGTGATTGTGGAAGAAGAGGGTGAGAAAGTGGAAGAGGAGAAAACACCACATGAAGAAAAGGATGAGCAGGAGAGCGATGCTCCTTTGCTCAGTTCGATTGTGTCATTTTTCGAGAAACTAATCAGTGGCTCAAATGGAGAACAATAAGGACATTTCTATTCTATACTTTAACATGCGTGATGAAATGATACGCGTGGATTTGAGAAAGGTGTTGTATTTCAAGTCGGACAAGAATTACACGGATGTGTATTTCTTGAACGGACATCATGTGACGCTGCCTACCAGTCTGCTGAACATTGAGAAAATGCTGAATGATGACAGAATGAGAGGTAAGACCATTCCCTTTGTCAGATTGGGCAGAAGTTTGATTGTGAACCTGACGTTTATCCTGCAGATCAATGTGCTTAAACAGGAACTTTGCTTGAGCGACATGAAGACATCGGGAGTATATAAGGTGTCAGTACCCAAAGAGGTGCTGAAACGCCTGAAGGAACTCTATAACAAGAAAATGCAATGACAATCATAGTAGGAAGAGGACGCTGGAAAGCCACGCAGCGAATAGAAATAACAGACCCCACGGTGAGCCGTGAACATTGTTGGTTGACGGACAATGGGGATGGAACTTGGACACTCCAGAACAAGAGTGTGCAAGGCACATTCGTGGATGGGAAACAGATTTTGAAAACAAAAGTGACGCCTGATACTTTCATCAAACTGAGTGAGACAACAACTGTAAAAGTTGCGGATTTGCTGCCTGTTCAGCAGAAGCAAATGACTCCACCACCTACACCTGCTCTGCCTGTGGTGAATAAGCCTAAGGAAGTTCCAACGTATTCTATCAGGCATTTGGAAAAGGTGTGGAAAGATTATCATGACAAGCAGTTGGAGATAAAGAACCGACAGCGATCCATCAATCAGTTGCGCAGTGCCTCACCCATCTTTACGATTGGTAGTGGTGCGATTGCCACAATGGCAAAGACAATGGGATGGGATGAGGGCATCTTTACCTTTACTATCATATTGACGATTGTTGGTCTGGTGCTGATGGTGTATAGTTTTGTCAAGGGCTATAATGATAACAGTTTTGAGGAGCAGGAGAAGGCGACAGAAGATTTTCAGCATCGTTACGTGTGTCCTAATCCTGAATGTCGTCATTATATGGGTAATCAACCATATCACTTGGTGCGCCAGAATAGGGTGTGTCCATGGTGTAAATGCAAATTCACGGAATCATGAACAAAGTCTTCTTCCTCATTATCTTTTTGCTTTTCGTCTTGCCTTTGAAAGCTGAGACATATGTGGTATCTGTGGGTATTGCCAACTATCAGAACATTAGTGACCTTGCTCTTGCAGAGAATGATGCGAAGGTGATGGCAAAGATGTATAAGACGAGGACAAAGAATGTCATCACCATCACAGGAAGATATGCGACAAGGGCAAATATCTTGAAGGCGATGACAGACCAATTCGGCAGGGCTAAGAGGGGAGACATGGTGGTGCTCTTTTTCAGTGGACATGGATATGAGAAAGGTTTTTGTCCTTATGATATGGGGGCTGGGGATAGAAATGCACTGACTTATAATGACATCTATGCAGTCTTCCGTAAGAGCAAGGCAACCAGAAAGATTGTGATTGCTGATGCATGCATGTCGGGAGGGTTGCGCAAGGAATCTCATACGGCTAATCATACGAACAGCTCTGATGTGGTCATGTTCCTTTCATCTCGTACCAAGGAATTTTCATTAGAAACCCCGAGCATGAAGAATGGATTGTTCACCACGTATGTAGAAAGAGGACTGAGAGGAGGTGCTGATAGCAATAAGGACAGACTTGTTACAGCGAAGGAAATTTTTGTATTTGTCAGTGATGGAGTGAAGAAGATTAGCAAGAATCGTCAACATCCTGTTATGTGGGGCAACTTCGATGATAATCTTGTGTTGGTGGATTGGAGAAGATGAAAAAGTGACACTGAGAATAGGGGACTCTGATTCGACAGTTGACACTTGAAAATTGATAAGCATACGAGAATTGTTAAAGTTCCGCTAGGATGACATGTGGACTGGTCAATGCCACCTCTCTCTTGCATTACCAGAACATTAGTGTCCCGTTAAAATTGGGACGAGTTAAATATTAATCAAACAACCCCGGAATAAGGGGACCAGATTGCTCTTTGACATCATTGG
>OCVV010994491.1_pt1 | contig 13024 bp, 27 predicted proteins | sample 1539721 | NCBI WGS metagenome assembly OCVV01 (sample SAMN02144230, study PRJEB22623) | gut metagenome | biome: sheep rumen | host: Ovis aries | place: New Zealand
ATTAGAGGAGAATTAATATGATAGAAAAAATAAAATATAAAATTAAATCAAATTTAAATGTAACAGTTCTTAATTAAAAAAATAGGAGGAATTTAAAATGGAATTAAATCAAATTATAGTAATAGTAACAATGGTTGTTACTTGGGTACTTGGAATAGTATCAAAAAAATCAAATTGGGTTAATAATAATTTAATCCCTTTACAAAATTTAGCAATAGGATTAATTGTAGCAGGAGTTGAATGGATAATAACAGGAGATTTTTCTGTTGCAATAGCATTAAGTGGAATAGGTGCAGGTGGTACTTACGATTTATTTCACAATTTAGCGAAGTTAAAAGAAGATAGCAAAGAAGATATACAAACTAATGTAGGGTTGGGATAATATGGCAACAGTAATGAATAAAAGTAATGCTTTAAAACTATTTCACGATTTGTATGAAAATGATAAAAGCAAAACAATATGGATTTCTAGCCCTTTTGGTTATAGAACAAATCCAATAACAGGTCAAAAAGGCGAATTCCATAATGGAGTTGATTATTCTGCACAAGGAAAATCAGTTCCTTGCTATGCAATAGAAGATGGCAAAGTATTAAATTGTGGTACTGATACAAGTGGTGCGAAATTTGTATATGTATACTTCCCAAGATTAGGAATGGTTGGATTATATTATCATTTAGCAAGTATAAGTGTTAAGAAAAATCAAAAAGTAAATGCAAATACTAAAATTGGTATGCTAGGCAAAACAGGAAATGCAACAGGAATACATTTACATTTTAGTTGGTTTAAATATGCAGATTATCCTAAATCAATGAATAATAGAACTTATTATGATTACAACACTTATGTATTCCCAAGCGATAGAGTTGGAACACCTGTACAAAGAAATGAAAATGTAAATCAAATAGAAGTTATTGCAACAATATTAAACGGAAGAAAAGAACCATCTTTAAAAGGCACTATACTAGGTTATGTTAATGTTGGAATATATAATATATTACAGGAAGCAATGGCAAATAATTATACTTGGTATGAAATAGAGAAAGATCTGTGGATTGCTTATAATCCTGAATGGGAAAAATTATTGCCTAAAAAAGCAAATGAAATTGATATATTAAAAAAAGCATTAGAAGAAGAAAAAAAGAAAAATGATGAATTAAATAAGCAAGTAACAAACTTAGAAAATCGCATGAAACAAATAAACAATTTATCAAAAATGTAAAGTAAGATTAATTCTTACTTTTTTCTATTGACAAACTATACTCATATATGATAATATTGACTTGTAAGATAAAAGAAGGAAGAAGGTGAAAGAAATGAAAAGAATAAAATGGGAAAATATAATATTTGTAGCAATGTTAGTTTATGGATTTGTAGCAATAGCACTTCATAATTTTAACGAATTAACATTATGTGAAGTTCCTGTATATTTTACAATGGCATTTATAACTAGATATGCAGTAAAATATGTAAGACTTAATACAAAGGCATTTTTAAACGAAATAAGAAACATTTTAATTGATTAGTAGAATTATACTAAAATTATAAAAACAAGCCAAATTTGACAAATAAATATAAAATTAGAAAGGATTTAAGGAAATGAGTGAAGAAATATTTAAGAATATTATAAAAAATACATATAATTTTAAAGATGAAGATAAAAAGTGTGAAATTTGTGGGGAATCAATTGGTGATTTTGATGACAATGGGGTTTATGAAGGAAAATATTGTGAATATTGCTTTAGTGAAGCACAGGAAGGGAGATTAAAATGATAAGTAATGAAGAACTAGATAAAATGATTAAAAAATGCAAAACATCTAAAGAATTGCACGAATTACAAATTGGTTTTATTAATGAAACACTTGGAAGAATTACTGATAAACAAGCATTAAAAATTTGTAAAGCAGAAGATGAATTAGAAGAAAAGGAAAGGAACTACAAAAGGCAATGATAAAATTATATGAAGAACAAACTATTAGTATATATAAAATTCAAAATGATTTAAAATTGGATCATATGCGTTTGTATAGATATGCAAGTGGAATAATACCAATTAATAAAATGCCTGTGGATTTAGTATTGGCATTGGCATATTATTTAAAAATAGAACCAAATGAATTATTAAGGAGAATGCTAAATTATGAAAAAAAACAAGCAAGAAAAAAGAAAAGAAGAATTAATAATGACATTGACAAAAATGCTAATAGAAACTGATTTTTATGAAAAAGAAAAGCAAGTTGATGTTTATATAAAGAAAACTAGAGTTTACAAAGATTTAATTAAATTAGTAAAGGAGATATTATGAACGAAGAAGAATACGAAGAAGAATATTTAGAAGATGAATCATATTACACTGATGATAAAAGAGATGAAATGCGTTTAAAAGAACTAGATGCAATGTTTGACAATCCATTGAAACAAGTTGATGAATTAGTAAAACAAGCAAAGGAAATACAGGAGAAATATGATGGAAACCGAGATTAATTATGATTTAGAAATTAAAACGAAAAAAGATACATTTAGATTTATTGTAGAATTAAAAAATTTGAAAGATATGTTAGAAAAATTAAACTATAAAGAAATTAAAAGTATAGAATTAAAGAAAAGGGATAACAAATGCAAAATTTTAAAGAAATGACTAAAATGTATGATAATGTTACTAACTCCAGAATATTATGCCCTAATTGTGGGCATAGCGTAATATTTAGCAAATTCAACAAAGCAATATGTTCATGGTGCAAGCATTATGTATTTAAAGACAAGAAAGTTGAATTTGAATACAGGTTAAAAGAAAGCATTAATAGAAATAAATAATGCTTTTTAAATTGCAAAATGTATATTAAAAATATATCAAAAAGTGTTGACAAATATATTTAAAATATATTATAATTATAATGAAAGGAGGATAAGGAATGTTTTTAAACATTGATGATAACTTAAAAAAAGAGCTTCAAGAAGAAGCAAAATCAAAAGGGTTGTCATTAACTTCATATATTAGGATGATCCTAATTGAAAGGAAGAATCAATGACAAAACAAGATTATTTAAAAGAATTAAATAAGGCATTTAGAGGTTTTAAATTTTTTGAAGAAGACCATCACTATGAATACAAAGGTAAACGAGTTGGAATATCAGTTACTAGATTAATAGAAGATTATACTAATGAATTTGATAGTCAAGCAGTTGCCGAAAAAGTAGCAATTAAAGAGAATAAATCAATTCAAGAAGTATTAGATGAGTGGAAGCAAAAAAATAAATATGCCTGTGATAAAGGGCATTTAGGACATTTATATGCACAAAGTTTGTGGAATAAAGAAAATGTATTAGATGAGATAGAAAAGTTTACAAATGGGTTAGAAACGCCTTTAGACAGGATATTAGACCAAGCAGATAACTTTTACAACGATTATTATGAAAGACTAGAACATCTTGCTGATGAATATGTAATAGGTTCTGCTGAATATGACATAGCAAGTGCTATTGACCATCTCTTTATTAATAAATTAACAGGTGGCTTGGTGTTAGTAGACTACAAAACAAATAGTGATATACATAAAAATGAACGCTATGCAAAGCAAATGAAAGTACCTTTGCAACATTTAAAAGATTTTACATTAAATCACTACTACATTCAATTATCCATATACAAATACATAGTTGAAAAATACACCAACTTGCAAATTGAAGAAATGTTTATTGTATGGTTTAGTGAAAATATTGAAAATTATGAAATTATAGAAATACCTTATTTAAAAAAAGAAGTTAAAAATATATTAGAGAATAGGAGAGTGTTTAATATGAATAGTGTACCAATATTATTAATTGGAAAATCAGGAAGTGGTAAAAGCACTTCATTAAGAAATTTTAAAAAAGATGAAATTGCAGTTGTAAATGTGCTTGGTAAACCATTACCATTTAAAACTGACATTAATGCACCAAAGTGTGATAATTACGATACAATTTTAAAATCAATAGCAAAGACAGAAAGAAAAACAATAGTTATAGATGATGCAAATTATTTAATTACTAATGAATTTATGAATAAAACAAGTGTTAAGGGATTTGATAAATATAATGAACTTGCAAACAACTTCTGGAATCTTATAAATGGCATTAAAAATATAGAAGGTGGAAAGACAGTATATCTAATAATGCACGAAGATACTGATGAAAATGGAAATGTTAAGCCAAAAACAATAGGCAAGTTATTAGATGACAAAGTAAATATTCAAGGTATGTTTACTATATGCATAAGAAGTATGTTTGAAAATGGTAATTATATATTTAGATTAAAAACAAATGGTCAAGATTGTGTAAAAACACCATTTGGAATGTTTAATGAAGAATCAATGGAAAATGATTTAAAAGAATTTGATAAAGTTGTAAGAGAATATTATGAATTAGATAAAACTGAAGAAAAGGTGGAAGAATAATATGTTTGAAGTAAAAAACGAAAATAGCATAACACACATATATTTTAATGGCGTAGACCTTAGTGAAAAAATTACAAGTTTTGAATTAAAACAAAAAGGTGGAGAATTTCCAGAATTAATAATTAGATGCACGCCTGACAATATGCAATTAGTATTAGAAAAAGTTGAAAATTTAAAAATAGAGGAGGAAAAATAATATGCAAAAACCAAAAAATTGGGATAGTGTTCAAGCTAACACAGGAGATTATGAAAGTTTAAAATTAGGAGGGCATGAGGTTGTTATAAAAAATGCTTATGAATATACAGGTATGACAGGTACAACTTCATTAAAAGTAGAAGTTGATATTGCAGGAAATGATGAGCAAAAAGGATTTTATCAAAGACAATTTGATAATAATACAAACAAAGATAAAAAATGGAGTCCAGCAAGTACAAAATATATTTCATTAAAAGAAGATGATACTTGTGTGGCTATGTATAAAGGATTTACAACTTGTGTTGAAAAATCTAATCCAGGTTACACATGGAACTTTGATGAAAAAACTTTAATTGGTAAAAAACTATGTGGAGTTTATGGATTAGAAGAATATGAAGATAATGAAGGCAAAATTAAAACTGCAACTAAATTAGTACAATTTAGAAGCCTAGACAAGTTAAATGAAGTTAAAATACCAAAAGTAAAATTACTTGATGGAACAACAGTTGATTATGAAGAATACAAAACAAGAAAATCCAACGATCAATATGTAGATTTTGGCGACACAGTAGAAATTGCTGATGATGAACTTGCATTTTAATTAAACATGTGTTATAATTAATATGCTGCTAATGAAGTGAACTAAGTGACATCGTTTCACCTTCTTTCATAGATATAGAACCTATAAATAGGTTCTTTTTTTGTGTAAAAATGTATTGACAAAATACCATTGTTGGTTATATAATGGTATTGAAAATATAGAGGAGGTAAGAATATGGAGAAACCAAAATTGATTTATCAAAAACATGTTGATAAAACATTAAACAAAATAATTATTCCAAAGAAAATTGTTGACCAATGGGGATACGATTTTTATATGGAAATTTATGAAGATAAAATAGTTTTAAAACCAATAAATAATAAATAGAAAGGGAAATAAATATGACAGAAGAACAATTATTTTCTAAACAAACATTTATTGACCTTTTAAGCAAAAATGAAATTGATAGAATAGAACAAGAAGATAAACTATTTATTGAAGCAAGAAAACTTGGCGTAGAAAAAAGATTTAAAGATAGTTTAAAAAAATATCAAGGTTTATTAAAAGAAAAAATTGATATTAGTGATGGATTGAAGTTGCCAAAATGTAAATATGATATTGAAAATTACAATATGGGAAATTATACTTGCACAATTAATGGAATAACTGATAGATTTAACACAAAATTTAGTTATATTCCAGTATTACCAGTTGAAAGATATATTAATGAAGATACTGGTAAAGAAAAAGTTAAGATCATATTTTACAAAGAGAATGAGTGGAAAGAATTAATTGTAGACAAAAGTCAATTAGCAATTAATCAAAAAATGCTTTTATTAAGTGATGATGGGCTTGATGTTACAAGTGAAAATGTTAGATATTATATAAATTATTTTAATGAAATAATGAATATTAATAATATTAAAAAATTAGATAGTATTTCACACATTGGTTGGAAAGAAAATGACTTTGTACCTTATGATTCACATGGAATATTTGATGGTGCTGATGATTTTAGAAATATTTATAAATCAATTGGTAGCAAAGGCAACTATGAAAAATGGAAGAAAACTATTAAAGAATTAAGGCAACACAAAGTAATTAAATTATTAATGGCAACTACATTAGCAAGTCCATTGCTTGAAAAACTTAATCTACAACCTTATATGGTTAATCTTTGGAGTTCTTTATCTGGAAATGGTAAAACTTTGTCTTGTATGGTTGCAATGTCAATTTGGGGCAATCCTGATATTGGGGCATTAAGGCTTTCAAGTAACAATACACAAAACTATTATTCAGTAGTTGCAAGTTTTATGAGAAATTTTACTTGTTATTTTGATGAATTGCAAATTGTTAAAAGGTCAAAATATTTAGATTTAGAGAGTTTGGTTATGGATTTATGTAATGGAACTGAAAAAGGTAGATTAAATAAAAATAGCCAAGCAAAAGAAGTTAAGGTATGGTATAACAATTTTCTATTTACTAGCAATGATAAGTTGGTAAAAGAAAATGCAGGGGAACAAGTTTACAATAGAGTTATAGACTTAGAGATTGGTGAAAAAATAATTGACAATGGTCAAGATATTGCTAGAGTTATAAAAGAAAATTATGGATTTGCTGGGCGTGAATACATTAAATACATAAAGCAACTTGGGTTTGATAAAATATTTGAAAGATTTAAAGTAATTAATAACAAAATACTTGAAGAAACAAATGCAACTGATAAACAAGCAGGATCATTGGCAAGTATATTATTAGCAAATGAATTAGCAAATGAATGTATATTTGAAGATGATTATATATTGCAAGTGGAAGATATTAAAGAATATATTAATGATAAAAATGAAATTAAAACTGCTATGAAAGCAAAAGATTATATTATTAGCATAATAAATGCTAATTGGAAAAGATTTGATGAAACTAATTTTGGAGAATGCTGGGGTTATAAAAATGAATATGTATGTACAATTAATGCTCAAATATTATATAGAGAACTATTAAAAGGTGGGTATGAGTTTAATACAGTAAAAAAAGAATGGGCAGATAGTGGATTTTTAGAAGTAAATTCACAAGGAAAATTTGTGCATTGTACTACTGTTAGAAAAGAAAAAGGAACATACATAAAACTTAAACTAACCTAATATTAAATTCAAACTAACCAAAAACTATCTAAAAAACTAACCTGTTTTCCTTGATAAATAAGGCAAACTAACCAATCTAACCATTTTTAGGATATACACTTATATATAGAAAAAAATAAAAAAAATAATTTTCTTATATATAGTGTATATAGAAAAATTGGTTAGAACGGTTAGAACACTATATTTTACAAGGGTTTGTAGGTTAGAATTAAGTTAGATTTAGGTTAGATTTAGGTTAGATTATATTATATTAGGAGGTATATATGTATAAATATGAAGATTTAGAAATTAATATATTATCTTGTTTATTACAAAGACCAGAATTAATGGAAAAAGTAATATTAGAAGATAAACATTTTATAAAGCATAAAAGGTTTTGGCACTTTATTAAGGCATTTTATGGCAAATTTGGAACATTTGACCTTAACTTAATGTATTCTATCGTGAAAAACAAATTTGAGTTTTTTAAATACCTAGAATGGATTATAGAGGTAGAACCTGCACCAAGTAAATTTGAATTGTACCAAAAGCAATTAATTGAGTTATACAATGAAGGGCAAAAAAACAAATGGATTATTGAAAAAGTATTTGATTTGGCAAATGATTTGTATGTTAGAGAAGTAAGCGTTAATGATTTTAGAAATAAAGTAAATGAAATATATGATAATGCAGATAAGTTATTTAAGGAGGAATGAAATGAAGAAACCTAAAAAACATTATGATGTATATTATGTAGGCAAGGGTAATGGTTGCTATGCAGAAGATTATAAAAAAATATATTTAGGTGATGTGTGGGCAGTTAGTGAAAAACAAGCGTGTAATTTTGTTAGATATAGAATGAGAGATAAAAAGAATCCACATGGTGGCTATGCAAAAGAAGTGCTTGGTGATTGTCAAGATGAGGGCTTTGTTGAATTTAGATACAAAGCAGTTGAGATTGATTAAATTGGAGGGGAAGATATGAAAGTAGATGAAGTAGATTTTTATTTAATAGATTTAAAAAGCAGATTTGATAAAATAAAACCTAATACTTATTATTTAAGTTATAGTGGTGGAAAAGACAGCCATTTCTTATATTGGTTTATTAAGGAATATCTTAAAAGAGATGACATAAAGATAGTTGGAATAAATACTTATATGGAACATCACGAAATAAGAGATAGAATACTTAAAAATAGTGATATAGTATTAAAGCCTAAATTAAAACCTTTTGAAATAAAAGAAAAATATGGTAGCCCTTGCTTTAGTAAAATGCAAGATGATTTTATAGATAGATACCAAAGAGGAAGCAGATGCAAAAGTGTAATGGAAAGAATAAATGGTTATGATAGCAGTGGTAGAAGTTGGACTAAATTTAGTTTGTCTAAAAAAGCAAGAACATTATTGTTAAGTGGGAATTTACATAGAGTAAGTCCAAAATGTTGCAAATATTTAAAAAAAGAACCTGCAAGAGAATTTGAAAAACAAACAGGATTAAAAGCAATATTAGGTGTAAGAGGTAGTGAAAGTGCTTTAAGAAAAACAAAATATACTTCTTGTTTTACACAAGACAAAAAATTTGTACCATTACACGATTTATCTGATGAATTATTAGATAAAATATATAAAAAATATAACATAGAAATACCAAAAGTATATAACCACATTTGTAGAACAGGTTGTATGGGGTGCCCTTATGGCTCATATAAACACGATACTGAAAAAGAATTAACATTATTAAATAAAAATCAATTTAATTTTGTTAAAGAATATTTTAAAGAAAGCTATGAAGTTTTAGGAATTAAACCTTATAGGCAATTAACACTTGATAATGTAGGTGATTCAAATGAATAAGTTTGTGTTGCTTACGGATACAAGGCAACAGAAAGAAGAACATATTTTAAAAGAATTTGACAAGCAAGGCATATTACATATTCGCACAACATTGCCAAGTGCTGATTACATGGCATTACGATATGATAATGAAAAAGGTATGTATTTAGATTATTCAATTCTTATTGATACAAAAAAAGATATTGAAGAAATTGCTGGGAATTTGTGTAATACTGCTTCGCATGATCGTGTTAAAAAAGAAATATTTAAGGGGCAGGAATTAGGTGCAAAAAAGTTTATATTTCTTATAAACAGTGGCAAAGTTAAAACATTGGAAGATTTGCAAAATTGGGCTAGCAAAAGAACACGAGTAAAAGGCAGTACCCTAGTTAAGATATTCTGTACTATGAAAGAAAAATACAATGTGAATTTTATATTAGTGCCTAAAAAACAAATGGGTGCAAAAATAATTGACTTATTATCTAAAAAATGATATACTTAAAATGCTAGATGACAAAAGAAACATTTATACGAATATACTAGGTAGGTCATCTAGCAATAATTTGCCTGGTATATTTATATAAGTGTTTCTTTTGTTTTATAGGAATAAATTAAATGGAGGTAAAAATTAATGATATTGCTTGAATTATTTGCAGGAACTAGATCTATAAGTAAAGCGTTTGAAAAGCGTGGTTATAAAACATTTAGCATTGAATGGAATAAAGATTTTGAAAATATTGATTTGTATGAAGATATAAATAATGTATCAGCAGAAGATATTATCAATTTATGTGGTGGAATTCCTGATATTATATGGGCTAGTCCTGATTGTACTACTTATTCAATCGCAGGAATATCACATCATAGAAAGAAAAATAATGAAACTGGTAATTTAGATGCAGTTAGTGATTATGCAAAGTTTTGTGATAAAACTAATAAGCATGTTCTAGATTTAATAAAACAATTACAGCCAAAATTGTATTTTATAGAAAATCCTCGTGGTGGGTTAAGAAAAATGGATTTTATGAAAGATTTGCCTAGATATACAGTTACATATTGTCAATATGGAGATAAGCGAATGAAACCAACTGATATTTGGACTAACCACCCTAATCCACAATTTAAGCCTATGTGTAAAAACGGAGATAATTGTCATGAAAAAGCACCTAGAGGAAGTAGAACAGGGACACAAGGATTAAAAGGTGCAAAAGAACGATCAGTGATACCTGAACAATTATGTGAACATATTCTAGATATATGTGATGAACTACTAAAAAAGGAAGGAGAATAATTATGAAAGAATTTAGAGAAGATATAAAACAACTTGAAAAAGATATATTAAAATTAATAAATAAATTTGAAAAAGAATATAATTGCTATGTTGATGAAGTTAATTTATTACATAATGGTGGTAGAAACTATAATGGAGAAATGCATGCAAATACAATTCAAGTTATTATTAATTATAAATTAAATGATTAGAAAAAGGAGAATAGAATATGAAGATAAAAGAAATGGAATATGGAAAAGAAAGAAGAACAGAACTTTTATGTAAAAATAAATATAAAGATTATAATTATTATGTTTTAAATTTAGGAACACATCCAACTGCATATATTGAAATACCAAAAGAAGATAAATTATATGGAAAAAGTTATGATGAAATATATAGAATGGGTTGTGATATAGATGTAAATGGTGGCTTAACATATAGTGATAATGAATTAATAGGAATTAATAGTGAAAATTGGTTTATTGGTTGGGATTATGCGCATTGCAACGATTATTGTGGATATGAAGAAGATATGCCTGAAAGCATTAGAACTTATGGGAAAAAATGGACTACTGAAGAAATCATAGAAGAATGTAAAAATGCTATTGACCAAATAATTGATTTTGAAAGTGAAGAAATAGAAGAAGAAAAGAAAATACCTGAAAAATTAAAAATAGAAGATGATGGAAATACTATTACATTATTTGGTGAAAAAGAAACCGAATGGACTATATTAGATAATGTAGATGTGATTATTTGTAATAAAATCAATTCCATTATTGATTATCTTAAAAGCAAAGGAGATGAATAAAATATGGGATTGTTGTTAGAAAATAAAAAAAGAGAAATGAAATTAGGATATATTAGTTTTGGCTTTTTAAGGCAATGTATAGCGTATGCTTACGATAATAGATTAGGAGAATTATACAAGAAAATGTATGTTAATGAAATTTTAACACAAGACGAATATGAAGAATTAGAAAATTTATCTAATAATGATTTAGGTATATTATTATGGCATAGTGATTGTGATGGAAAATTAACAAGTAAAGAATGCAAAAAAATATATAATGTTATTAAAAATATAGATATATCTACTCAACCATTGAGTGCTAAAGTAAATGATTACTTTGAGCAATTAAAAGAAATGTTGAAAGATGGATTAACAATAAATTTTTATTAAAAGCAAAGGAGAATAAGTATGAATAGAGAAATAATTTTACACAATTTAGAAATAGTAAAACAATATTTAGGATTATTTACAGAAGAATTTTCAACAATGTTTGGAAAAGAAAAATCATATTATAGAAAAGTTGTTAAAAATCAAAATAAGATACCTGATTTAGATTTTATTATAAAATTATGTAAATATTGTCATATAAAAATAGATAGATTTTTAAACGAAAAATTAGAATTACAACTTATATTTGAAAGCGATAAAGATTTACATAGTGGAGAAACAGAAAGCAAAGGAGATTAAGTATGTTAAAAAATATTTTATTAAAATGCTCTATGATTTTAGGTTTATCATTAATATATTGTTATATAGCATATACATTTGAATCTTGGAATACAATTATAATATATTTACTTGTATTAAATTTAGTAGAAAGTAAAGGAGAATAAGTATGAGTAGAGTTCATTTAGGAATGAAAAGACCTATAAGACAGTTTAATAAATATTATAAGAAAATGCTAGAACTTGTTGATGAAATAAAAAAATACCCACCGACAAGTGAATTAGAAAAAACATTATACATTTCAAGACTAAAAAATGATTTCAATGATTGCTTGATACAATTAAACAATATTAAAAATACTCAAATAGAATATTTAGAAAGCAAAGGAGAGGAATAATGAAAGATGAAATAAAAGAAATTTTAGATGAATTAGAAAGTCTATTTGAAATAAGTGAAGCACCTGAACATATAATAAATGGATTTAATAAAATAAAGGATTACATAACTAATTTACAAGAAAAATATAAAAGTTCACAAATTACACTTGCCGAAGAATGGAAAAAAAGACTTGAGGTAGAAGAAGAAAATAAAAGATTAAAAGAAAATGCTATTCATAATGATAAAGTAGTAGATAAAGCTGATGAAACTATCAATAATCAATTTTTTAAAATAGATAGATTAATTTATATCATTAGTGAAACTTCAAAACATATACAACATGAATTATCACATTTAAAAGCAAATGATGAAGTAAGTTGGAACGAAGAATTTTATACTAATAACAAATTAGATTATAGGAAATTATGTATTGCTTTATTAGAACAAGTTTTAAATAAATTACAAGGAGTTGGTAAAGATGAATAAAGAAGTAAGACACTTTATATTAGAAACTATTGATTTTGGTAAATTTGATGTAGTTGAATACAAAGAATATCAAAAATTAAATAATATCATTAGTGAATTAGAGAAATGGTTAGAAGAAGATTTAAAAAAAGTTTATAGAGATGCAGGTTATAGAAATAATCTTGTTAGAGAAGTTATAGATAAACTAAACGAATTAAAGGAGAAAGAATAAATGCTAAAAAAAATAATTTTACTAATAATATCAATTTTATTATTAACAGGATGTAATAAGCAAGTAATAGATTTGAAATATAGTTATGATAAAGTT
>OCVV011150393.1_pt1 | contig 13022 bp, 9 predicted proteins | sample 1539721 | NCBI WGS metagenome assembly OCVV01 (sample SAMN02144230, study PRJEB22623) | gut metagenome | biome: sheep rumen | host: Ovis aries | place: New Zealand
AGGATTATATTTTTCCTGTAAGGCAAGGGATTCATCCTTCTTACCTTCCAGATAGGATTTGACGATTCTACCAGTCTCATAAGGTAGAAGATTGGATAAAACAGAAATGACACCAATACCACCGCGTTTGGTCATTTCATAAATCTGGTCATCATTGCCAGAATAGAAATTGAGTTCATCCCCAACAAGTCTCTTAGTCTCTTCCATGGCTTCTAAGTTACCATTGGCTTCCTTGACACCATTAATCATAGGATGCTTGGCTAACTGCTCATAGATATCGGGGGTTAAATTCAAACCGGTACGAGAAGGGACATTATAGACGATCACAGGAACCTTAGAGACATTGGCAATGGCAGTAAAGTGTGTAATAAGACCCTTCTTGGTTGTCTTGTTGTAGTAAGGAGTGATGACTAAGACTGCATCAGCCCCGAGCATACAAGCTTCCTTAGTCATGGTGATTGAGTTATCCGTGCAGTTAGAACCTGTATAGGCGATAACAGGAACTCTCTTGTTGACTAAACGAACAGTGTATCCAATCAGCGATAACTGTTCATCATCGGTGATGGTTGCCACCTCACCCGTGGTGGCAGAAACCACTAAGGCATCAACACCTTTAGCAATCTGATCTTCGACAATCTTGGTGTAGGCATCATAATCGATCTCGCCATCCTTAAATGGTGTGATCAAGGCAGTCGCAACACCTGTAAATACCGGCTTCTTCATGATGTGAATCCTCCATTTTTCATGAAAAGAAAGAGGGAATGCACATCCAATATGCATTCCCCCAATTATTTCTAGGAAGTCTCACATTGGATAGCTCCTCTACCTGTTAAGGTAGGAGTCCATTGGAGTGTTCCTCCATGGCCCAAGCAACATCTCTGCCGAGATATCGTTTCGGCGATTTTGCCTTTCATCAGTTTCTAAGGATGCCTCCTCCACTGATTACTGATCGCAATCGCGCCTCTATCGTTAAACAAACCAATTATAATAACAAAATCTATTGGATGCAATCGTTTTGCTTTAAGGCAAGAACGCTCTCTTTAAATGAATCTTAAAAAAATTCATCCTATGGCTTTTGACTTTGCGCATAAACACGATGTTTTCGCAATCTGCTTTTTCCTTTAGAAAACAACCAATAAGCCCTCAAATCTACATATATAAATATGGAAAGTGCTTACACTGGTTTTCAAAGGCTCTGTATTTTTAGCGGAGCAAACAATTAGAGAACTTGGAATAATTTATGTTTGTAAATTATTTTGGCATAATTTGCAAAATTTTAATAAAATTTCAATGTTTTACGAAAAATCCCGTGCCTTTTAGTAGCGTTCGTGCCATAATATCTCTTACCTGAGGAGATCGTTTATGAAATTCACGAAAAAAATCGCCGTTCTCTTACTTCCGTTCCTATTTATTACTGCATGTCAAAATCCAGTCAACAGTTCTGTCGAACCTACTTCTTCTACTACAATTGTAGAGACTTCTTCTGACAGCACTGTTGTTAATGATAATTCCAGTACTAGTATCATTGATTCCACCAATAGTTCTACCTCCAGTATCAGCAACACCAGCGACATCAATTTAGAGTCTTACTGGAGCAGTCTTGATTTGAACACCTATGGTTCTACTCTTCGTACTTCTTTAAGAAGTCTGATCAACAAAACAGGTAGTAAGATCATCGGTTATTCTTCCAACAATTCCGTTCTTGAAAAGTCTGATAAGGCCTTAAATGGTCAATCCGGTATCATTCCTTTCTATCGAAAAGAAACCGAGCATACCACCAATTGGAACAAAGAACATGTCTGGCCAAACTCCAGAGGTGCCGGCACGTCTGGTCCTGGTGCTGATCCTCATATGCTTAGACCAACCTACAAGGAAGACAACAGCGATAGAGGCAATAACTTCTATGGCCAGAGTGGTGATGGCAAAGTCTGGGATCCTGCTTCCTTTGGTTATGAGAATGCTAGAGGTGAAGCAGCCAGAATCATCTTCTATGTCTCTGCCAGATATTCTGGTATGGAGTTATCCAATAACCCTAACGATGCCACAAGCAAAAATACTATGGGTCGTTTAGATAGACTCATTGAATGGAACAACAAATATCCAGTTACTGCTCAGGAAGTCAGAAGAAACGAGTATCTTTATGGCGCTGGCTTTGGTCGCAACCCATTCATCGATCATCCAGATTTAGTCAATTACATCTGGGATAAGCAGGGCTTAAGAACTTCTTCTTATGATGGTAACCTCAATGGCGGCAATAATGGTGGTGGAACCGTTGTTGAAGAAGATCCAATCACCTATAACATCGTCAATAGCCTTGACGATCTTGATCTTACCAAAGAAGTCTTAGTTGTCAGCAACGATCCAACATCTACCAACGAATATTATGCCTTGACGAGTGCTGCCAAGAGCAATGACCTTCCATGGTACTTGATCGGTAACCACCTTGGCGCCATGACTTCCACCTTTAAAACCACATCCGATTTAGAACTCTTCAAGGTTACCAAGTCTGGTGATAACTATCAGTTCATGTCCTCTGATAACAAATACCTCTTCAACTATGTCAGTGATACCCACTATTCTATCGGTATGGGTGCAACCCCAACCAATAATGGTTCTATCAACTGGACAATTACCATGGATAATGGCGAAGCCCAGATGAAAGGTGAAAGAGGAGTCTATCTTGAGTACTACAAAGGCTCTTTCTGTGGCTATAGCAAAGCCCCATCTACTCATATTTCCTTCTATCAGTTAGCAGACTAATTCATTCAATTCTAGATAAATCAAAGTACAAAACAAAGGAGCTGTTGATATACCCACATTAGTTGTAGGTTTATCAACAGCTCCTTTTCAGTTTTAATAGAACAGGATAATCATAAGCTCACTTCAGGTAATCTTTGATTATTTTAGAGATATAAATCTATATCTGACACGATCTCCTATTCTTCAATATTATTGGTCATGTTCCTTCCACTTCTTACATATTTGGCAAAACATTTCATGAATGCATAGTAGCAAAACATCATATATGTGAGGAGCAAAGGAATAAAAATTGTGAAGTAAAACATTGGATTTAATTCAACCAAAAAAGAAGTATCAGGATACGACGTAAAATGAGTAGTAAAGATGGCAACTATGGAAAAAGTAATCGAAAGAAGAATATATGGTAATGGAACTAGGTAGAGAAACTTTTTACTTTTGAAGACACCATATTGACGATCCAACTTCACAAATTTGATAGAAAAATAGAACAGCCAAAAATACATGAACATGTCCCAAAAGAAAAAGGTTATTGCAAATGTGTTTTCAAAATTATATCCGACAAAAGTAGGAAATGTAGCACTGGGTGCACAGAACATAGCCATAGAAAAAGTATAATCCCAATACTTCCTTCGGATACTAAAGTCGTTGATTTGCTGAATTTTATCTTCGTTGACGAAGCGCTGGTAAAAGAAAGTCTTATTGAGTTTTTTTCTATCCATAAGTTTCATTAGTTTTTTTCTATCCATAAGTTTCATTAAATGACCTCACCACAATACCATTCCACCGCTTAAACAAGTGCAAATTGTTAATGCTAAAAACCATGATACCATAATAACCCTATGGAATGGGAACGCTTTGTTTTGGGCAAAATCGTTTTAAAGGAAAATCCTTTCCCAAAGTCTTCAGTTTTGAAGTATTTTATACCTTGTCACTTTACTATTTTTTTACAATTAGTACACAAGCCTAGGCAAAGAATGTTATCATTAATAGACTGTAAAGAATTTGCATAGATTAGAGGAACAAAATCGTGACCACATTAACAGATACTTCCTTCGTCTCCCTCCCTGATTTCTTTACCCTATTATCGAACCCTTTGGTTCTCATTTCGATTCTTTTAAGCTTAGGTGTTGTTTTCGTCAATGGTTGGACTGATTCACCAAACTCGGTGGCCACAGCCATTTCCACAAGGGCGATTCCAGCCAGACAAGCCGTTATCCTATCAGCTATTTTCAATTTGATTGGTTGTGTTGTTTTTTCATTGTTTACTGTCAATGTTGCAAACTCTGTATTCAACATTGTTACATTTAAGGATTTATCCAGTGTCTCAGCAGCTCACAGCGCACTCTTTGCCATGATCGGTGCTTTAATCGCCGTTATCGCCTGGGGTGTTCTCTGCTGGGCTTTTGGTATTCCATCCTCACAATCCCATTCTCTTGTCGCCGGTTTGACCGGTGGATGTCTAGCCTTGATGGTCAAAGGAATTTCGGCGGTTCCTGGTGGAGCCTCCTGGATGGATGTCGGTATCGGTTTCTTTGCTTCAGGTGGTATGGGTCTATTATTGGGTTTCCTAGTCACCAAACTGATACAGGTCATCTGCAAAAACATGGCCAGACATAAGACGACTATCTTCTTCAAACGTGCTCAGATCGTCGCTGCCTGTGGCATGTCCGTTGCCCATGGTGCTCAAGATGGCATCAAGTTTGTCGGCTTGATCTACATGGTCTTGTATCTCGGCGCTAAGGCAATGCCAAATTCCACTTTGTCATTAACCGCTTCTATCTCTCCTTTCTATCTGACACCAAACTTCTTATATCTCCCTGTTCTTGTCGGTCTTGTTATCGCCCTAGGAACTTCCATTGGCGGATATCGTATCATCAAGAAAGTCGGTATGGGCATGGTAGCCTTAGAACCTTATGAGGGATTTGTTACGGATGTCGCTGCCTTCATCGCTCTTCTTGTTTCCACATTGTTTGGTTGGCCAGTCTCTACCGGTCAGGTAAAAACCTTCTCCATCATCGGTGTTGGTGTTACTAAAGGCGTTCATAAAGTCAACTGGCGTTCTGCCAGAGATGTTGTCTTAGGTTGTGTATTCACCTTCCCAGGTTGCATTCTAGTCGGCTTTGTCATCACACTCATCTTATTGTGGATTCCCGTCTAAAGGAGAGAAATCATTATGAAAAAGAAATCCAATTACTTTTTTGATCAGTTCGTCGTCTTATCTGAGTTCTGCAATCGTGCTATCGATGCTTTAATCGAAGGTATGAAGCCAATCAAGGATATCGATATTGAAACCTTGAAGAATAATGTTCATGAAATCGAGCATGCCTCTGATGAAAAGAAGAGAGAAATCGAAGAACGTCTTGGTAAAGAATTCATGACACCGATCGACAGAGAAGATATCTTTATTCTTCTTGATGCCATCGACGATTTGACTGACGCTATCGATGATGTCTCTTATAAGATGTATGTCCATAACCAAACCAGAGTTCCTGAAGATGGGCATGACATGTTGGAACTTGCCCGTGGCGGTGTCTATTCTGTTTCTGAACTCTTAAGTCACCTACAGGAAGTGACCAAAAAGGAAGTCATCTATCCACTGATTGAGAAGGCTCAGTATTATGAAGAAGAAGCCGATCATCTCTATGAAGCTAAGGTTCATGATATCTACCTCAAGGGATTAGATAGAACACCAGATGGTGTCATCATTGAAACCTTCTATTCTTCCTTTGAATATATCACGGATAAATGCCGTGATATCGCCAAAGAAGTCTCTATCATCATGTATAAGAATTTATAGTTTCAAAGCACCTCAAAGGGTGCTTTTTCATTTAAAATGGGCCACAGATTTGTGGCCCATATCATTTCATCTTTAATCGTTAGCTGAAGTGCCTCTTTGCGAATTTGCCATAAGCTGAAGAATTCTCATGATCATCTCCAACACCTGCATGATGATATCATTGACATACTGGATATTATAAAGTTTGAACAGCTTCTTCATCATCTCAATTTCTTCATCATTGGCCATATCCTGTGCTTTTAGGATTTCCAAGCATCTAGCCTGAGCCTTAATTTCCGTCTTCAAAACCATGATGGATAAAATGAAGGAAACGACGTATAAAAGAAGACCAACGGATACAGAAATGAAACTGACAACACCGGTGAAGTTAAAGAATAAGATATCAACAACAATACCGATAAGAGCAATCGGAATCAGCGCTAATGGGCCTAGATAAATCAAAGGAGTAAGAACAATTCTTCTTTTCATATCAGGATCATCTTCTTTATCCAAAATAGCTAAGGCAGATTTTTGAGCACCAATAGCCATCGAAGTAATACTGGTTTTCTTCTGAGTCAATCTTCTGATTCTGACTTTATGGAAATAATGAGAATAGGAATTACCAAAAATCATTGAACCCCAGGTGGAAACCTTGATTCTCTCAAGACCATTCTGGTCAAGAATTCTTCTGGCTACTTCCGCACCGGTCAACCCAGCAGAATTTTGTTTACGGTTGTAAACAAAATAACGGATAGATAAGTAAATAGAAACAGCAACAGAACAGATAGCGACAATGACAATCAAAGCAGCAACCACAAAGATTGCCCACTGAAGAGCTGGCGAAACATTTTCAAACCCTTCAACCTGATCAAAGAATGGTGGCATAACAATTCCTCCTAAACATGTAATGTTTTTCTATATCATACCATAAAGAGTCTAAACAATAAACTAGCGAATTCTTATTCGTGAAGCTCGTAATTCGTATCTTCATCAATGATGGAAATCATGATTTTGGCAATATCTGGATCAAATTGACTTCCCGCATTATTGAGCACTTCCAAACGTACCACATCCTGAGGGAGATAACTACGATAAGGACGATTAGATGTCATAGCATCATAACTATCTGCCATGCCAATAATTCTTGCTTCTAACGGTATCTCTTCCCCTTTTTTATGATCAGGATAACCCTTTCCATCATAACGTTCATGATGCCATCTTGCACCAGTGAGCAGTTCTGGTTTTTCTGTGATGTTTTCTAAAATCTCTGCACCGATTGCAGGATGAGAACGAATCAAATCATATTCCTCATCTGTCAATTTTCCCATCTTGTTGATGATGGCATCTGGAATACCAATTTTACCAATATCGTGAAGAAGAGCCATACGCCAGATGATCTCCACTTCATCTTTCGGTAGTCCCATCCTTTGAGCAATCATAACGGAATATTTTGCTACACGAGAGGAATGACCACCAGTATACTTATCCTTTTTATCGATTGCTTTTGCAAAAGCAGAAATCATCTGATCTAGCAATCGTCTTTCTTTCTGTACCGCAAAATGTGCTGCTTCCAATTCATAAGTGAGGAAGACTAAGAAGACAGAGATGGTATTGAGCAATGTGGTGACAGAAACACCATAGACAAAAGTCTGAATGATCAATCCAAGAATCGGCAATCCTTCAAACATGGATAACTCAATTCGTTCAATTAGACGGAGGTATTTCCAGTTCTTTATCGTAAGAATAAAGATGATCAAGGCGTTCAGTTCGGATAAGGCAATCATGATCCAATAGGTATCCGTCAAACGATAATACCGATTCTGATCGTCAAAATCATAATAGAAATGGAAGACACGGGAAAGAATTAAAACCACAATAGAACTTGCAATCATTCCATAAGCGATATATAGTTCGCCTTTGACGTACCTTCCGCCATTCTTCTTGACGATAGCAATCAAGAACTGTAAGACACATAATATCAACAATATATTAAAGAAAAACACCGAAAAATTGGCGATGCGAACCATCCAATAGGCAAAATCTCCAGCCTCTCCTCGATACATATAGGCAAAAGCTTCAAAGACATTGATGAGACCATTGACGATAAGAAGCATCATCACCCAGATGGATTGATGACGATCAAATTTTCTCGTCGCTAAAACAAGGATGGCCGTGATGACACAAAACACGGCGGTCCACAACATGAAGATAACTTGAATCTGCTGAATTCCACTCATACTCTATTTTCACGAAAAAGGCCATGCCTTTTCGGTCTTCAACCACAATTCCTTTTGTCATTTGGTTGTAACTTATTATACAAAAATAAAATAACTAAAGTGACACTATTTTTAAATATAACGAAATTTCACTAGATAAAAATGATTTTTTCATCAAAAATGGACTATGGCAACTGCCATAGCCCAATATGTTAGAGAAAGGTTATCGAATTAAACACTTGCCTTCTTGCGTTCGCTGACAACAAGGATGATACCCCAAGCAGCAAGCAGAGCAAGAATTGCACCATCGACCCAGAACATGATGACTTCCCAAGTTGGAAGAGCATAGCCGATTACTTCTGCATTGAAGACACAGGAGTTAGCAATCGTGTAAAGGATATGATGCGCATTTTCTCTTAAGACAGTGACATCGCTAGCATTATCTTTCTTGGCCCATTTTGATTCCATGGAATCCAAGTTCAGATCACCACCAGCATAAGCCATCTGTTTCGCATTCATATGAGACTGACCAGTAGAGAAGTCACAGATAACAGTACCCTTGAAACCCCACTCTTTTCTCAAGATAGTAGTGAGCAAACGGTAATCACCGCCGGTCCACTTTGTACCAATCTTGTTAAAGGAGGACATGATACCAGTAGCCTTGGCTTCTTTGACAGCAATTTCAAATGGTCTTAAATAGATTTCTCTGATCGCCTGTTCATTACACCAGACATTGACACCACCTCTATGAGTTTCCTGTTCATTCAAGGCAAAATGCTTCATATAGGTGTAGACGCCCTTCTTCAAGGCACCTTTGGTGACAGCCGCAGACATCTTACCAGAGAGAAGAGGATCTTCAGAGAAATATTCAGCCACACGGCCACCAAACTGGCCTCTGTGGATGTTGGCACCTGGAGCATACCAGCCAGAGTAAACTAAACCTTTACCCTTGCCTTCGCTATCACCCCATAAGCCTTCTTCACCGACAGTTTCACCAAACTGTTCTGTCAGTGGAATATTCCATGTAGCACCGATAACCGTTTCATTGCAGTACTTGGCAGTGCCATAGAAGGTATTGGTATCCATGAAGTTGACAAAGCCAGAAGGACCATCTGTTTCACTAGTTTCTGGTTTGCCGATAGAATCAGCCTTATTGGTCTTGAAAGCCGCGTTGAGATTGAGGGCTTCCAATTCCTCAAATGGCATCTGGTTAAGCAGGTGATTCCAATCTTCATCGTCATAATCTTTACCGATCATGTCACGAAGAATCATCGCTCTTTCCTTGGTAACCTTTTCACCGTCTACTTCTTCCTCATAAGGGATTTTCTTGGTGACGGTGTTGGTAATTGGCATCTCTGTCGCTGGTGTTGTTTCAAGTGGATTATAAGAAGATAGATCCGCATTCATTTCCGCGAAAGAAATGTTCTTTTCATCTTCCCAGAACCATAAATCCTTGTCATCAGCCGTTGGGGAGACAGGGTAAGTGCCATTCCAATCAGCACGAGATAACTGCTGAGAGAGATGAACGGCAGCATCATCGTAAAGGTTCTCAACCGGAGTCTTGGTCACTGGGTCCTTATCAAACTGAATGTTGGCATCCAGGTTCTGAATGGAGACACTCTGAATGGTTTCATGGGCATTCTTGGCAATCTCAAAAGTATACGCCCCAGCTTCAATTTCAAAACCTTTGAAGTCATTCTTGTTCTTATCATCAAAGTCATAGGAAGCCAGATAATATGGGTTGACAGAAACTTCCACTACCTGTTCCTGATTTGGTTTAAGCAAATCGGTCTTAGCAAAACCGGCTAAAACTTTAGTGCTCTTTTCAATACCGCCAGTGGTATAGGGAAGATCAGCGTAGACCTGAACGACTTCCTTACCAGCGACATCGCCAGTATTTTTAACCTTGACCTTGAAGAGGATTGCTTCATCGCTCATCTTGGCGTTGGCAAGATCACTTGTGTTGGTGATTTCCTGAGTGAAGGTGGTATAGCTTAAGCCATAGCCGAATGGATAGACAACATGATTCTTATACCATTCTTCGCCTTCGCTCGCGCCACGGGTTTCCCAATAACGATAGCCGACATAGATACCTTCTTCATAATCGACGAAGAAATACTTAGAAGCATAATCGCCTTCCATGTAGACATCGCCTGGCTTCTTACCAGTAACTCTGTTGTTACCAAAGTTTTGCCAGACTGGATCTTCCTTGAAGTTACGAGGATAGGTATCGATGAGATGTCCGCTAGGATTGACTTGACCTTTTAAGACTCTACCTAAAGCAAGAGAGCCAACATTGCCTAAACCACCAGCCCAGATGCATCCATCGATTTTGCTGTTATAGGCATAATGATTTGGATCATCCAAGAAACCAAGTTCTAGTGGATTGTTGGAGTTGAGATAGATGATGACATGTTTGAAGTTCTGCTCACAGACATGCTTGATCAAGGCAGTTTCATTTTCGTCTAACTGAAGATAATGTTTATTGGCATCTGCTTCCATGGTCATCGGAAGGTCAAAACCTTCACCAGCAATTCTGGAGAAAACAATGATGGCAGCATCGCTATAGTCGCTATAGGATTGCTGAATATCAGCAGAATAGCTAGAGATTGGAGTTTCACCTGTGACGAGGTAACCCCCACCGCTATCCATAGATGGGTTTTCACTTCTTCCATCACCACTAGCCTTCGATTCATAGAAAGACATCAATTTTTCATTGATAGCAAATCCATTCTGAGTCAATGCAGTTTTTAAAGAAACAGCATCTTTCGAGCTTCCACCACCAGAGCCAGAGTTACTCAAAACGACATTGGCACTGTTTTTACCAAAGACGGAAATCTTAGCACCTTCAGCAAGTGGAAGAGCCTTATTGTCATTCTTGAGTAAGACAATACCTTCATCGCATAAAGTGTTGTTTAATTCTTCACCCTTCTTCTTGGCTTCTTCTTTGGACTCCGTAGTTTTTTCATAGGCAACTTCACCTTCCTTGGTGATGGCCTTAGAAGGACCTAAAACAATTTGAAGCAAATTGTTCACAGGAGAGACTGCGGCAACCAAATTGACTGTCAGACCGAGAGCAAAGACAGCTGATGTAGTAATCAACCATGCTCTTGTTCTTTTGTTTTTCCAAATATTCATGATATTTTTTCTTTCTATCAATTACATATGATTGGAGATATAGGAAATAGCAGCATCAGAAGTGATCTTGAAGCAATCGAGAAGTGGAGCAATAGCCTGCATGGTACCAGTGCCAGTGGCGTAGTCATTATTGGAAGTACAAGTGATGACATTCATACCTTTCTGGATGGAAATGGTACCTAAATCAAAGTCGACAAAGTCCATAACATCGCTTGGCTGACCAACATGCTGTCTTTCAAGACTGTAACTGATGCTCGTTCCGTTGATGCTAATTGGATAGGAATCCTGATCCAAGAGCAAATCGACGAACTCATTAGAATATCTCATGGATAAAGTAGCGGTCGTATCCTTGGTGGAATAGAAACGGAAATCGAGAGAGAAACCTTCAGCATATAAGTAACTTAAAAAGGCGTCATTAGAAGCAGTACCAGTGGTATCAGCAATAATAAAACTGGCCCATTCCGTAGTACCACCAGAATAGCCTAAACCCATAGTAGCCTTGGATATCAATTCTGGCGTATGTTCGCATTCGATGATGGCGGTGTTAGTGCCAGAGACAGCTTCCCATTGAGCATAAACGTTATATAAACCGCTCTTAGCCTGGGTGAAATCAGTAGTCTTCTCTAAACTGACGTCACTTGGGGTGTCGCTATCAAACCAGCCGACAAAGCGATAGCCAGGTCTTTCTGGAATCGGAATGTTTCTAAAAGATTCAGAAATATCTCCTGAAGCATTGACATCAAAGAGGGAATAAAGCTGGAATCTACGAGCTGTGCCAGTATATTCCTTGATGATTGGATTTGGACAATTTGGATAATTGTAGTTCATGACCAAACCCTTTTCTGGAAGAACAACAGGTTCAACGCTGGAGTTCTCAACAGAGGAATCTTCAAGACTGGAATTGTCTTGACTGGAAGCATCAATGCTGGAGGCTGGAGTAGAAGAATCTTCAACACTGGAATTCAAAACGGAAGAATCTTCGACGCTGGAATTCAAAACAGAAGAATCTTCAACACTGGAATTTTCCTTGACACTGGAGTTTTCCTTCACGCTGGAATCATTCTTGACACTGCTTGTCTGGACACTGGAACTATCAGCAACAATAGAAGAAGTGGTGGAACTATTAGCAGTGCTGGAAGTTGGAACAGTACTAGAAGTTCTATCACCACAAGAAATCAACCCAAGCGCGGATAAAGCAAGAATACTGAAGAGTTTAATTGATTTTTTATTCATTTTTTATAACCTTTCTTTAAACAATGCAAGGCACATAAGCCAAAGCCTATGTGCCATTGCTTTTTTCCTTAACGACTACGTCTATCAGAGTAAGTAAGTCCGAAAATTACTTATTTCTGTTCTTTCTTTCTCTTGAAGGCTAAGGCAACGCCACCTAAAGCTAAGGCACCAGTGATAGAGGAAGCGATAGCGATGGAACCACCGCAGCCGCCAGCACCTTCACCAGCATCGCCCTTGTCACCCTTGTCGCCTTTATCGCCTTTGTCACCTTTTTCGCCCTGAGCACCCTGAGCGCCGGTATCACCCTTGTCGCCCTTGTCGCCCTTGGCACCATCAACACCATCTTTACCATCTACACCATCTTTACCATCAGCACCATCCTGACCAGCAGCACCGGTTTCACCCTTTTCACCCTGAGCACCAGTGTCGCCCTTGTCACCTTTGTCACCCTTATCGCCCTTTTCACCATTGTGGATGACGATAGTGGTATCATCGCTGAAGGTAATGGTATAACCAGTACCATCTTCTAATGGAGTAACAGCAACAATAGTCTTGCCTTCTGGTTCTGGTTCTTCAGTTGGAACAGTACCATCAGCATTTAACACAACTAAAGTAATCTTATAAGAGGAAGTCATATTTCGGTTGTTGTTGTAAGTAGCAGTGATGTTAACCGTGACTTCATAAGTACCTGCCTTGGTTGGAGTACCGGATAAAGTACCATCAGCAGCCATAGTGACACCAGCTGGTAAGCCAGTAGCACTCAAAGCGATAGACTGAATTGGATAATATCTCATACCACCCCAGCCGCTAGAGACGCCAATCTGGTCACCAACAGCATAGACACCCTGAGTGATCTTGGTATCAGCAACTTCAGCATCCTGCTTCAAGGAGCCGCTGAA
>OCVV011312581.1_pt1 | contig 13022 bp, 12 predicted proteins | sample 1539721 | NCBI WGS metagenome assembly OCVV01 (sample SAMN02144230, study PRJEB22623) | gut metagenome | biome: sheep rumen | host: Ovis aries | place: New Zealand
TAAAAAGGCACTAGCTGATTTACAGGTAATTGATTATATCTGTGGTAATGTCGATAGACATTCAGGAAATATTTTTTATCAATTTGATCCTAAAACTAAAAAGCTAATTGGCGTTCAAGGTATTGATAATGATGCATCATTCTTTAAAAGAAACCCTAAAATGGGGGACTATAAGCATTTGTTTGTAGACATTCCAAAGATGGTAGCAATAGATGCCCAAATGGCAGCTAAGGTTGCACTTCTTGAGGAGGCACCATTTAAGGCTACACTTATGGGATATGGCCTTAAAAATGAAGAAATAAATGCTGCATGGGAAAGAACTTTAAAATTACAAGAGGCAATCGCAAGTGCATCAGTTTTTGAAAGGGGTAACAGGGTAGTACCTGATGAGAATACTGTTACAATTATCCCAACAGATGCTTGGGATGAGGTGAAGTTTGATGATTTAGCTAATTTAAATGGCACAAATATATTTAGAAGAGTAAGAGGTCAATTCAATAGCTTATCTGGTAAAATGTCACCAGATAATGGAATGAGATTAGATACTGCTATAAAGATGTTTGCCTATAAATCTAAATTAGAATATGTAAATAATTATCTTGCAATAGCTAATCGTAATTCTAATTTATTTGGTACATCTACAAGATTTAAAAACATTATTAAGGCCTTAGAGAGTGCTAATAATGAAGGTGATTTAGAAAAGAAATTTCAAAAGCTTGATAAATTATCACACGCTATTGATGTATATAAGAATGAAAAGATTAGAGATGGATTTTTAGATAAGAATGGTAATATCATTAAGGATGTTACTGGTAAAGCATTAAATAGAATTAATCTTGTAAATGAGCTTGATGGATACGTAAAGATTGTTAAGGTACTAAGAGATGAATATCTAGATTCTAATGCAAAAAGAATAGAAAATGAAAAATATGCCGATGAATTTAATGAAATCCATAGAAAGGATAAATATGCAAACTATCTACCTTTAATAAAGGATCAGGATGGTAAGATATTTGTTCAAAAGACTATATTTGAGCGTGATGAACAATTCAAGGATGTATTGAGACCAATGCAACAGCAAATGGAAGAAAAAGCAGCTAATGGCTATAGAAGCAATAATGAAGGTCTTGTAAATGAGGCTAAGAAGCTTGAAGATGTAATTGATAAAGAAATCAAGAACATGAAGGATACTCTAAGCGAAGAATATCATAACAAAATAATTCCAAAGGAATATTATGATGCAAGAATCAACGAGCTTGATAGTAGATTATTTGATAAGAATATGAATGAATTATTTACTACAAATAATCCTCAAAATAATAATGAATTCCAAAATAATTTAAAGGAAGATATTAAAGAAGAAGTAAATGCTAAAGAAGATTTAAATGTAGAAAATAATGAAGTAGGTAATGAATTAGAAAATAAGATTTAAAAGGTGGCCTTGTCATAGACAGGGCCATTTTTAAAATTCTTTTTGATTTTGACAATAGGGTAAATATACCCTATAATAAACGCAAGGAGATATTAGATTATGATTAAAGCAATTAAATTAGTTTTAAAAGAAAAAACAATTTTTGATTTGTTCTTCATTGATGGTGTAGTAAAAAGATATGACATATTAGCACTAGCTGATAAGTTTCCGGATTTAAATGCTTTAAAAAATAGAGAACTATTTTTAAAAGGACATTTAATAGGATGGAGCGGTGTAATATGGAATGATGAATTAGATATTTCAGCTGAGACTGTCTATGAGGAAGGGCAGGATGTTAGTGATCAATATGATGATGCTGATATTTTAAATCTTGTTATAGGCTATAAGATTAAAGAAAAAAGACTAGAACAAGAAATGTCACAAGAGATATTAGCAAAAAAAGCTAATATTGATCAATCAGACCTATCAAAAATTGAAAGAGGAGTAATGAACCCATCAATAAAAATGCTAAAAAGAATAGCAAATGGCTTAGGTTTAAAACTTAAGCTATCTTTTGAATAGATAAATATTCTTAAAAATGATACTAAAAAATGTATAATCGGCAATATATGTAAAAGGTGGCCTTGTCATAGACAGGGCCATTTTTTATCATTTATTATATTAATAATAAAAAAAATATGTTATGATAGTATAAAGGGCTCGATTTTTTAGGAGGTACTATTATGGTAGCTTGTTTAATTATCTCAATTATAGCTTTGGCTATATTGGTTTATTATATTATTATTAAATGTCAAAGATATGATTTAAAGGAATTGTTTGTTAAAACAATATTATCATTTTTATTTATAGTTCTTGCCTTAGTTGCAACATATAATTCTAATAAATTTAGCTTATTTAATTTATTTGTAATCCTTGGATTAGTATGTGGATTAATAGGAGATATATTATTGGATTTAAAAAATATCGATCTTGATAGAACTGTAGGCTACACATATGGCGGTTTTGTTGCCTTTGGTGTTGGTCATATTATGTTTATAACAGGATTAATAATTACATATTTTAGGGGAAATGCCTTATATATCATTTTCCCAATAATATTAGATATTATAATATCTGGTATAACATTATTAATGGAAAAGCCACTTAAGCTAAAATATGGTAGTATGAAGCCTACTGTATTTATGTATGCATTATGCTTATTTGGAACATTCTCTATTTCACTTTCACTTGCTATCCAAAATGGATTTGCTATAACATCACTTAATATGTTTGTTATAGGGTCAGTCCTATTTGCAATATCTGATTTAGTGCTATCTGGAACTTATTTTGGAGAAGGTAAGGAACGACCAATTGATTTCATATTAAATTATGTAACATATTATGGAGCTCAATATGTAATTGCGTTTTTATTATTGTTTGCATAATGAAGGAGTGATTTTGTGATTTGGGTTTTAAAAAAGATATATTACAGAATATATCAAAAAATATTAAAATTTTTGATGCGTTTTATGAATTGGCGCGAGCCATATCTACTTGAGGGTGAAAAGGCAGTTCTTGATCTTCCAAGCTTTATTAGAAGTAAAGGATTAAAAAAGGTCTTAATTGTCACAGATAAGGGATTAATGGATTTAAAAATGCTTGATCCAATGCTTAATTCATTAAAATGTGAAAATATTGATTATGTTATCTATGATGGGGTAATGCCTAACCCTACAATTGATAATATAGAAGAATGCAAGGACATCTATATTAAAAATAGCTGTGATGGGGCAATTGCCTTTGGTGGTGGTTCACCAATGGATTGTGCGAAGGCAGCCCTTGCTAGAGTTGTGAGGCCTAATAAAAGTGTAGGACAAATGAGAGGATACTTGAAGGTTCATAAGAAGCTACCTCCATTTTTCGCAGTTCCTACTACAGCAGGTACTGGCTCTGAGGTGACAGTAGCGGCTGTGGTGACTGATCCTAATACCCATGAGAAGATTGCTATTGCGGATTCCTCATTAAGACCGAAATATGCGGTATTAGATCCAACATTAACTCTTAATTTGCCACCACATATTACATCAACAACTGGTATGGATGCCCTAACTCACGCAATTGAGGCATATATTGGTAAAAGTAATGTTAGATCAACATTAGAATATGCTAAAAAGGCAGTTAAGCTTATATTTGTGAATTTAGAGCCTGCTTACAATGCTGGAAATAATATAGTGATTAGAATGAATATGCTAAAGGCATCATATTATGCTGGTAATGCATTCACAAGAGCGTTTGTTGGCTATGTCCACGCAATTGCCCACAATCTAGGTGGTATGTATAATATTCCACATGGCTTGGCTAACGCAGTTATATTACCATATGTTCTAGAGTGGTATGGCAGCTCTATTTATAAAAAGCTTGCCGAGCTTGCTGATGTAGCTAATATCACAGATGAAAGAATGGATAGGGAAGCAAAGGCTAAGGAATTCATATCAAGAATCAAAAAGATGAATGAAGATATGAATATCCCTTCTAAATTTGATTTCATCAAGGAAGAGGATATACAAACATTAGTTAATAGATCCTTGAAGGAGGCTAATCCAGGATATCCTGTACCCAAGATTATGAATTATAAGGATTGCGAAATGGTAATTAGAAAGCTTATGGCTTAATAATTAGTTATTAATAATTAAGAAGGGAATGATAAATATGCATTATTCGCTTATAAGTATTGTAGGATTAGTATTATTAATCCTAACTAATTATGATGCATTTATACCTAAATTAAGAAAAAAGGATACTAATTTTACAGATGCATATAAAGGATTTTTGTATGCTATGTTTGTGTTTTATATTGCTGATGCCTTTTGGGGTTTATTTTGGTATTTATCTTTAAGGACAGCATTAAATATTGCATCAATATTCTATTTTATTACTATGTCTTTAACAGTTCCATTTTTTGTTAAATACACTGTTGAGTATGTAGGAGAAAAAAGAATAATAAAGAATATCTTTTTAATCATAGCTAGTATATTCTTTATTTTCTCTTTTTGTGTGTGTATCATAAATATATTCACTCCAATTATGTTTTCTATAGATAATGAAGCTAATTTCATTTCATTAAAATTTAGGTATATTATATTAGGTATTCATTTTATACTTATTTTACTTGTGGCAATTTATGCCTTTGTAGAATCAGTATTAACAAAAGGCATAAATGGTAGAAAGTATTTAGCGATTGCCATATTTGGATTTATTGTTGTAATAGCAATCATTATTCAAATGGCCATCCCATCAGTTTCATTCTTCACAATTGGTAGTATGGTTGGTACCTGTATGCTAAGGACATTCGTTATTGACACTGAGAAGGAAGAATATAGATTGATACTTGAAAATTCATTACAAAGAGAGCGTAATCAATCTAATGAATTAAAGGAAGCATGGGATTTAGCATATACTGATGCCCTAACAGGAGTTGGTAGTAAGCTATCATATTTAGAAGTAGAAGATTATTTTGATAAGCTAATCAATGAAAAAAACTTAGATCATTTAGCACTTGCGGTATTTGATATTAATGATTTAAAGGTAGTAAATGATACACTTGGTCACCAGGCAGGGGACAAGTACATCATTGATGCCTGTACATTAATTAAAGATACATTCAAAAATAGCAAGGTATTTAGAATTGGTGGAGATGAATTTATTGTCATATTAGAGGATGCTGATTATGCTATTAAAGAAAGTCTTGCTGATTCTTTTAGAAAGCATATTGAGGCTAATATGATGAGCAATAATGTAGTTGTATCAATGGGTATTGCTGAATATATTAATGACCTAGATTACAGCTTTGGTCGTATTGTTAATAGAGCTGACTTTATGATGTATGAGGAAAAGAAAAGATTAAAAGAAAAGAAATAGTTAGCATACTTTTAATAGATGAAAAAATATTGTATAATATTTAGAAAAGCTGTTGCTTTTTTTAGGAGTTTAATATGGAGAGTATAGAAGAGAAGAAGGCACATTACAGTGTAATAAAAAAGACATGTTATGCAACAGATTTTATTTATCTAGCTGTACACGTTTTGTATTTGATATTATTTTTAATAGCTAAGGTATATCCAATGGTATATGCCAATATTACTAGCATTGTATTGTATATCTTATTTTTATTTATTATTAAGAAGCAAAAATATTATTTATATGCATTATGCTGTGGTAATGAATTTTTAATCTTTATGTCAGTAGCAACAATCCTAGTAGGCTTCCATTCTGGATTCCATTTATGTATTATTGGGCTTTGTGTTGTTTCATTCTTTACTACTTATTTTTCAAAGGAAAGTAGTATGCGTAATTCACTTACCTGGACTGTGCTATCACTTGGCTTATATATAGGATTGTACCTATATTGCCACTTTAATGAGCCTCAATATCAAATTGATAGGTGGCTAGAGGTAACTTTATTCATATTGCATTCTGTTGCTGTATTTGCATTTATTGCAGCATATTTAATTATCTTCATTAAATATGCAGTGAGCCTAGAAAATAGAATCACAAAGGAATCAAGAATTGATAATTTAACCCAAATTCATAATAGATATGATTTATATAATTATTTGGATTCTATAGATGATAAAACTGATTTTGCATTATCAATGTTTGACATTGATGATTTTAAAAAGATTAATGATATCTATGGTCATGTATGTGGTGACTACATCCTTAAAGAAGTAGCATCCATTACAAAGGAGACATTAATTGGTTCATTTGTTTCTAGATTTGGTGGAGAGGAATTCATTATTATATCTAAAGCAGATGGAAGAATGGATAGAGTCTATAAGGAATTAGAAACATTAAGACAAAAGATAGAAACAAATGATTTTATCTTTGATGGTAAAACAATACATTTAACAATAACTATTGGTATAGAAGAATATAGTAGCGAATATACTATTGAAAACTGGATCAATAGAGCTGATGATAAATTATATTGTGGTAAACGTAATGGTAAGAACCAAACTGTATATTGATAAAAGCAGATATAGAAATATATCTGTTTTTTGTAAAGAAAGTAAAGGGAGGAATAATTTATGGAAGATATTAGCTTTGTAATAAAATATAAAGAATTAGAAAATAGAGCTGTAGCAATAGTAGATAATAATATTATTGGTGAATGTGATTATGAATTGGATAACAATAAATGGGTTATTACCCATACAATTGTTAGTGAAGAATATGGTGGAAGAGGTATAGCTAAAAAATTAGTTTTAGCTATAGTAGATGAAGCTAGAAAGAAAAACATAAAAATAATACCTTTATGTTCATATGCTAAAAAGGTATTAGAAAAAGATGAATTTAAAGATATAATTGAATAAATAATAAAAGTAATCATAGCTCATTTTTGATGAGAAAATATGATTACTTTTATTATATTTTTAAAAATTTAATAAAAATATAAAAAATATAAGGTTAGTTTTCTCAAAATGTGATAGAATATAAAGCAATAAGCAGTAATGGTATTTAGAAAAAACAAAATTTATGAAAAGAATGGTAATGATGATATGGACGATTTGAGAAAACTACAAGAAGAAGTTGCAGAACACCTAGGGATTGATCCACTACCAATTAAGTATGAATTCTTGGGAGATGAAGATTCTAGATTATATTTAAAAGATGAATATGTTGGAATCAATATTAAATATAAAAATGATTATTTAGAATGTGCTAAATCTATTACTCATGAATATAGACATGCATTTCAAATTTTTTATGCAAGTCTATATGAAACAGAATTAGCTAAAAGATGGAGAAAGCTTTTAGGTTCACAAATTAATTCATCTAATATGATGGAAGATGGTTCTGATTATATAAATCAAGAATTAGAAATAGATGCATTTGCATTTACTAAATTCTATTTAAAGAAATATAAAGATATAGATGTTATAAATAAAATACCGGGTTTAGATGATCTATTAGATTTATATATTGAAAAGAATTGGAAAATGATGTAATTGGATTCTGCAATTTTCAATCACATTAAGTGAAAAAGTATAATAAATGAAAAGAAGCAATGGTGTCTAAATAAAGTGGATGCCATTTTTGCCTCGCACGAAAAACAATTTTATGATGCTGTATCGCGTAATTATGTTACGCAAAATATACGCTTTAACTTGGCCATTAATCATGAAAAAATGGCTGTTAAGAATTTTATCGGTGCTACTACAAGGTAGCACCGTTTTTTTGAGCATCAGTTTGAACAAATGCTACAACTATTTGCCTTTTAACACTATTAACAGTGTGATAAAATATAATATAGAGTTATAGAAAATTTTCGTTATAAAATTTAAAAGTATCATTTATGTTAAAATGGAGGTGACGCTATGACAAAAAATCAAGCTATCGAATTTGTGTCAAGCCTTTCTAAGGGAATAGACCCACAAACAGGTAAGGTTTTATTTGGTGATACAATTATTAATCGCCCAGATATTATTAGAAGTTTTTTTGATTTGCTTGAACTGTTAAAATGTGGTAATGATAATCCATTATCTCCGTTTGCTTTGAGCTCAAAAGATGGGATTAAATGTGAGCTATGTGGTATAACAGAATTCGTAAGAAGAGTAAACGAAAAAAGGGAAGAAGGAACACAACAACTTAAAGTGTCAAGAGTTGTTAATTGGTTTGTTGAAAATGAATATTTAATTATTGAAACTCAAGGTGAGAAAAATATAAAACTACCATCACAAAAAGGGATTGAAAGTGGAATATCATTTTCTGAAGAAAATCGTTATGGTAGAACATATATTAAGTTATACTATAACAATAAAATTCAAAATATTTTGCTCGACAATTTAATTAATGGCAATATTAAATGATGGAGGTGGTTAACTATGTTTGCTTTCTCAATTGGCCATTTTCTTTCATTTATAGAGGAAATATATTTTGAGAAGAAAGAAGATAAAATATCAGCAATTGACATTTTTAATAAATATATTTCTCAAGAGAATATTTTTAGTAATTCGCTTAAAAATAACCCCATGATTTTTAGGTGGCTTTTACTTAGTTTGTTCAGATGTGGTATGATTAGTTATATACTTTTTGATAAACACATTTATATTAATAGAATAAATTTTATTGACCATAAAACAAGAAATAATTGTAAAGATTTATATTCTTCAACCAGTGAAGTTAATGATAATAATTATATTTATGATTTGCTTAAGGGAACTGTAAGGAATGTTGATCCTTCAGTTATTATTTCAAAAAATGATGAAGAAAAAATCATAAATTGTTTGTATTCAAAATATATTTTTGTTGATGAATCCGGCTTTGTATTTCATAATCAATTAAATGAAAGAAGACAATTGATATTAGATGAGATTTATGAGGAATTTACTGGCAACAATAGAATAAAACATTTATACGGTTTTGAAGATTGTTTTATAAATCTTGATACAGAGTTAAATGATGAATTAGATAATAACCATATTTGGAAAGAATATTCTTTGATTTCATGTTATGATATTATTGATGGCTTCAATAGTTATATTGAAAACAACAATGATGAATATAAAAATGTAGATTTGATTAGATTCTTTAGGACCATTCAAATTAGCACTTCATTACTTAGTGTCATAATTGATGATATGACAAACTTTTTAAACTATGAAGTTTTTCGCTTTTTAGATTCAATAAATGAAATAAGTGGATATTCGTGTTATATTAAAAATTTAGATTTTCTACTAAAAATATATGATTTGTATGTCAACAATTCTGAAGAATTTGATTTTTTGTATCATGGTCATATTAATGAGTATGATACCAGTGCTTTTGATAGTATTATTGAGTGCTTTAATGATAAGCCTTTCGGAAAAGAATATAATGAATTATCCGAAGAGGAATTAGAAGTGCTTCATAATAAAACTATAGGGCAAAGTATTCCTCAATCTGATGATATACATGATTATCGTTATAATAATATAAGTTATAAAAATGAAAATGGATATATTAAACCATATTATGAAGACGATGATGAATATAATGATGATTATGACACGAGTGAAAAAGATGATTATGATTATATAGATTATTTGGAAGATGATGATATAGATAATTACTTTTAAAGCTAATCCGTTATATTAGATGGCGCAATGTACGCCGTCTTTTTTTGCCTCGCACGAAAAACAGTTTATATGTTGGAAGTTATGCTTCTAATATATATAAGGAGGAAAATATAATGAGTGGATTTTGGTTTGTTGTTACTTCTGTGATGGTTTATAATCTAGTTTTATCTGAAAGATATATTGCAACAAAACATGCTAAAGCATATCAAAGGCAAAAATCAAAAGTGTCTGAACTAAGACATAAATTGAAGGATAACAGAAATAATAGCCAACATTAGTATAAGAATGAATGTGGGAATCATAACAGGTTCCCACATATTTCTTTTATAAAGAGAAAATCTAGTATATAATTAATAATATATTAGTACAATTCGAGTTGTTATTAAGGGAGAGATTTTTATGAAGTTGTTTGATAAAATAAAAATCAAAAAAGAAGATTCTTCAAAAGAAACAAGTGAGTTAAAAGTAGAAGAGAACAATGAGTTAAAGCTATCAAAAAAAGAACAAATAATTAAAAAGCTTGATACTAATTGTGATGGTGTTATTGGAGCTGACGATATAATTGCTCAAGCGATGCGTATACCTGGTGTGAAGATTAACAGAGAAGATTTTTTAAGAAAAGAGTTTAAAAAAATATGTTCTGAAGAACAATTAAATTTGATAATAGAACAAAATCCAATTAGAGCTGGAATTGATAATTCAATTATTGAGAAATTGGCTGATGAAACAATTAAATATGAAAGAACTGGTGTTTCAGGAATTTCAGCAGCATTGAGTGTTCCGGGAGGATTAGCAATGGTAGCTACACTTCCTGCTGATATTATTCAGTATTATGGTTTCATGCTACGTGCTGCTCAAAAGCTAATGTACTTATATGGCTATCCAGAAATGATTGTCACTAATGAAGTGGATTTAGATACTGTTACTGTTAATGCCTTAATCATCTGTTTAGGTGTTATGTATGGAGTTGGTAAAGCAAAAACTGCCCTGCTTGCAATATCTAAAGCATTAGCTAATGGAGTTGAAAAGAAATTATTAAAGACAGCATTGACTAAAGGAACTATTTATCCTATAGTTAAAAGTGTTTCAAAATGGTTTGGTGTAAGAATGACTAAAACCATTTTCGCAAGTGGAATTAAAAAGGCTATCCCTATAGTTGGTGGATTAGTTGGTGGTGCATTAACATTTTTCACATTTAAACCATGTTGTGATAAATTAAGAACGGCTTTAATTGAAAACCCTCTTAATGATCCGAACTATGTACCTAATGAAGAAGAAAAAGATATTATAATAGATGCTGAAGTTGTTGATGTTGTAGATATTGATGATTTAGATGAAGAATGAGAAAAATAAGCTGTTAGTAAACTTGAATGTATCTGACAGCTTATTTTCTTGCATAAATTTGTTATTATGTTATAATGAAGAAGCAGGCATAATACCTTAAATATGGACTATAAAATATTTATAATTATCTTCATTTATGAAAGTGAATGATTATAATGGCGGGGATTTTATAATTTATAATTTAATCTATTAGGTCTAGCAATGCTAATGCCACAAGTGGGATTAGTGTATATAAATGTTAGGCCTTTTATTATGCCTCTAAATCGTTTGAATAAATGGAGGTTATTAAATTATGAACAACAACGATGTAAAAAAAATTGAAAATGTAATAGGATACACATTTAAAAACAAACTTCTATTACAACAAGCATTCATTAGGAAGTCTTATGCCAAAGAGCATGGTGGAGAACACAATGAAGTTCTTGAGTTTATTGGTGATAAGGTTCTAGATGTAAAAATTGTAGAATTACTTTCATACAAGTATGGAAGCATTAATTCAGAACAAGAGTACATGAATAGTTTTAATGAAGGAAAACTTACAGATTTAAAAAGAAGGCTTGTAGAAAAAAAGATGCTTGCTTCAAGAATTGACTCTCTTGGTTTAGCAAAGTACTTAATAATGGGCAACGGTGACGTTGAGCAGGGTATAAAAGACTCATCATCAGTTAAAGAAGATTTGTTTGAGGCAATACTAGGTGCAGTTGCAATTGATTCTAATTTCAATTATGAGAAACTTGATGAAGTGATAAAATTAATGCTCGATCCTGAATACTATCTCGATAATAATTTTGATGATTCTGATAATTATGTAAATATTATCCAAGAATGGTCATTGAAAAAGCAAGGTGAATTACCGAGATATGAGTATTCTTCTTATTATGGTGGCTCATGGGGATGTACATTATATTTAAGACCAGAGGGAATTGATATGCTAATTTGCGGCGGAACTCTTATGGACTTTAGGGGAAGAGGTAAATCTAAGGCTGAGGCAAGAATGAATGCTTCAAAAGAAGCATATAAATATTTGTATGATAGAAAATTATTGTATTCTATTAATGATGAGATAGATAATCCGTGTTTTGAATTAGCTATTAATCAATTACAGGAATTATCACAAAAAGGCTATTTTCCATCACCTGAATATGATTATGAAGAGACATATGATGATAATGGCAATCCGTGTTGGAAGTGCATTTGCAAAGTAAAGGGAAGAAAGCAATATTGGTATTCAATATGCTCTAGCAAAAAACAAGCAAAAAAACGTGCTGCATGGTCTACTCTAAAAGATATTTTAGGAATCGAGGAGTAGAGCAATGTTAAATAAAATAATGATATCATTCAAAAACATTAATCATAAGTTATTTATTTCGCTTCTGGTAATGGGATTAGTTCCAACCATTTATACAACATTAAGAGTATTTTGGTTAGGTAACCTACCTGGTGACTGGTCATATTCAATTGCTGGTCAATTATCATGGATTAATTTAATCTATGAAGTAATTAATGAAGCAATAATCCTACCTTTATTCTATTTTGTTGGTAAGGTTCTATCTGATAAGAAAGAACTAACAAATAGAATGAAAACTGGATTATTAATTACTTTAAGTGTTTATATAATACTTTCAATATTTATAATGACTTTTACTAATCCATTATTAAAAGCTATGGCAACCGATCCATCAATTATAGATGCTTCAGCCACATATATTAGAATAGAAGCTATAGCTAATGTATTTGGAATATTAAGTCAATTTGCTTTAGTTGGATTAGTAACACTTGGAAAAGATAAATTAGTTTATATTTTAACTGGTGTTAAATTAATATTATGTGTGTTCTTAGATTTATTCTTAGTTTCAACACTTGCATGTTCTGCAAACTTGGGTGTTAATGGTATTGGTGTAACAAATATCATTGTTAATCTCATTATATTTGGTACTACATTGTTCTTATTAGCTAAGAATGGTGTAAATGTATTTAATAAAGAGAAGATGTCATTTACCTGGGCTAAAGAATTTGCTAGAGTTGGAGGAATATCAGGCTTAGAATCATTTGTTAGAAACCTAGCTTATATGGTAATGATTGCTAGAATGGTAAATGTAGTAAATGAACAAGGTACATATTGGGTAGCTAATAACTTTATTTGGGGATGG
>OCVV011329021.1_pt1 | contig 13022 bp, 9 predicted proteins | sample 1539721 | NCBI WGS metagenome assembly OCVV01 (sample SAMN02144230, study PRJEB22623) | gut metagenome | biome: sheep rumen | host: Ovis aries | place: New Zealand
TTCGCATATTGTTCTTATATCCCCAATATAGGAACAATATAAGAACAATATGTAAACAATATAAGAACAATATAAGAACGGCCGAATCGGGCACGTCTCGGGTAGGTATCGGATAGGAGTGATGAGTGATGAGTGATGAGTTGGGCGGGAGCAAAAAGTTTTTGCCGAATCGGAAAAAAGGTGTATATTTGCATTTTTGAATATATATAAAAACTCACTGTCTGAAATGAAGAAACTATTTGTTTTTATGGCATTTGCACTAATGGCAGGCGCTGGCGTGGCCGGTGCCCAAACGAAGAATATCACCCTTGAGGACATCTGGACCAAGCGCACCTTCAGCGCGAGGGGCGTCTACGGCATCCGCTCGATGGCCGACGGCGAGCACTACTGCACGATGAGCCGCACGGGCATAGCCAAGTACAGCTACGCCACGGGCGAGAAGGTTGCCGACGTGTGCCTCTTCAACGCCCCCGACCTGAAGAAGAAAGCCAAGCCCCTGCCCCCGATGGAAGGCTACGAGTTCAGCAAGGACGAGCAGAAGATACTGCTGAGCAGCGGTTTCGAGCCCATCTACCGCCACAGCGGCGTGAGCGACTACTATCTCTACGATGTGAAGGAGAAGACCTTCACCAAGATAAGCAACAACGGCAAGCAGCGCCTGACGACGCTGAGCCCCGACGGCACGAAGGTGGCCTTTGTGCGCGACAACAACCTCTACTGGATGGACCTCAGCACCCTGGAGGAGCACGCCATCACCACCGATGGCCGTGTGAACGAGATTATCAACGGCACCACCGACTGGGTGTACGAGGAGGAGTTCGCCATCACGCAGGGCTTCCAGTGGAGCCCCGACTCGAAGAAGATTGCCTACCTGCGCTTCGACGAAAGCAAGGTGAAGGAGTACAATATGCAGATGTGGGGTGCCCTCTATCCCGAGGACTACAAGTACAAATACCCCAAGGCCGGCGAGGACAACAGCCACGTGGAGCTGTGGACCTACAGCCTCGACGACAACAAGACCGACCGCTGCGCCTCCACCGACAAGAAGGATTGGGAGTACATCCCCCGCTTCCAGTGGGCTCCCGACGGAACGCTGGTCTTCATGCGCATGAACCGCCTGCAGAACCACATGGAGATACTGGCCGATGAGGGCATCCTGCTGCACACCATTTACGAAGAGCAGGACAAGGCCTACGTCGAGGTGCCCGACACGTGGCAGTTCATCACCGTGGGCAAAGGCAAGAAAGCGCAGCAGCAGATGCTCATCACCAGCGAGCGCGACGGCTACCGCCACATCTACCTCTATGACATGAAGGGCAACCTCGTCCGTCAAGTAACCAGCGGCAATTATGAGGTGTGCGACGTGCTCGGTATCGACGAGAAGAACCAGCGTCTCTACTACACCAGCCGCGAGCTCGGCTCTACCAACAAGAGCCTCTACGTCATTGGCTTCGACGGTAAGAAGAAGCAGTGTCTCAACCGCCAAATGTCTATACAAGAAGCCGTTGGCTCCTTGTATCCTTACTGCTTCGAGGTCTCATCGGGTGCTATTGGCAACATCTACGTGACCGGCACATACAACGCCACCTTCAGCAACGGCTGCAAATATTACATCCAAACCTGGAGCGCTGCCAACCATGCCCCCGTCTACACCTTGCATGATGCCAAAGGCAAATTAGTTAAGACACTGCAAGACAATGCCGAGTTGCAGCAGAAGATGGCCGACTACGGCACCGGACATAAGAAAGTTTTCGCTTTCCCCACTTCTACCGGCACCTCGCTCAACTGCTACACCATCACGCCTGCCGACTTCGACAGCACAAAGCACTACCCAGTGCTTATCTATGTCTACGGCGGCCCCGGAAACCAGCAGGTAACTAACAGCTACGGCTACTCGGACTATTACTGGTACCACATGCTGGCCGAGAAGGGCTATGTGGTCTTCTGCTTCGACGGTCGCGGTACCGGTGGCCGCGGAGCCGACTTCAAGAAGCAGACCTATAAAGACCTAGGCCGCATGGAGTGCGAGGATGCAATCGAGGCTGCCCGCTGGCTGGGCAAGCAGAGCTGGGTGGACAAGGACCGCATCGGCATCTGGGGCTGGAGCTTCGGCGGCTACCTCTCGACGCTCAGCCTGCTGAAGGGCAACGACGTCTTCAAGATGGCCATCGCCGTGGCCCCCGTGATGAACTGGCGCTACTACGACAACATCTACACCGAGCGCTTCCTCGGCCTGCCGCAGGACAACGCCAAGGGCTACGACGAGAACTCGCCGCTCAACTTCGCCAACCAACTCAAGGGCAACTACCTGCTGATCCACGGCACCGGCGACGACAACGTGCATTTCCAGAACTCGGCCGAGATGGTGGAGAAGCTGGAGGAGGCCGGCAAGCAGTTCGAGTTCCGCATCTACCCCAACAAGAACCACAGCATCTACGACGCCACGGGCAACACCCGCCTCAACCTCTACCAGCTGATGACGGACTTTATTGAGAGAAAATTATAATCGATTATGAAGAAGATATTTTTATTGGGATTAACAGTTATGATGGGCGCCATGGGAGCCCAGGCCCAGTTTGGCGACTATGGAGTGAAGCTCGGAGTGGGGGTGGCGACGATGGACGACGACCTGTCGACGTCGTCGCCGGTGTTGGGAGCCTCGATAGGCGGCTACATCAACTACACCTTCGCCCAAAGCGAGAGTGTGCTGGAAGAGACCTTCTTCCTGCAGACAGGCCTGAACCTTGTGCGACGAGGCAGCAACTTCCAAGAGGTGCTGGAGAACGGTGCGAGCATGATGTTCCGCGAGGGTTACTACCACGCCTACTACATCCAGCTGCCCATCCTGGCCTGCGTGCACTACGAACTGCCCATCCGAGCCTCGGGGCATGTGGTGGGAGTTTTCCTGGGGCCGACGGTGAGCTACGGTCTCTTCGGCACATACGGAGACCGTCGCATCACACCGGGCATTACGTCGCCATCCGCGAACTATGACGTGAACTTCAATGGTTCGCCGGAGGACCGCAAGGTGTTCAACCACCTGAACCGCCTCGACGTCGGCGCCATCTTCGGTTTCAGCTACGAGTACAAGAAGCTGCGCGCCTCCGTCTATATCGACCATGGTTTCCTGGCCACCTCGGAAGGCGACGACATACTGCGCATCATCGAGAATGCCGCCAGCGGAAGCAGCGATATCAGCGTGAAGATACCGAACGGACACAACGTGTCGTACATGCTCTCCGTCAGCTACAGCCTCGGAAGCTTTATGAAAGAATAAAAACAAAAACAGAATAAATGGTAAGAGTAAGATTCGCCCCCTCGCCCACGGGGCCACTGCACATCGGCGGAGTACGCACCGCCCTCTACAACTACCTCTTTGCCCGCCAGAACGGCGGCAAGATGATTCTCCGCATTGAGGACACCGACCAGACACGCTTTGTACCGGGAGCCGAACAATACATCATCGAGGCCCTCGACTGGCTGGGAATCCAGTTTGACGAAGGAGTCCATATCGGAGGCCCTTACGGCCCCTACCGCCAGAGCGACCGCAAGCCCATGTACCGCCAATATGCCGACCAGCTCATCCGCGACGGCTGGGCCTATTACGCCTTCGACAAGCCCGAAGCCCTCGAGGCCAAGCGCAAAGAATACGAGGCGGAGAAAAAGACCTTCCAGTACGACTGCAACACCCGCAGTGGAATGGAGAACAGCCTGAGCCTCGGCATGGAGGAAGCCCAGCGCCGCATCGACGCCGGCGAGCCCTACGTGGTGCGCTTCAAATTCCCCGACAACATCGACATCACGGTGCACGACCTTATCCGCGGCGACGTGACGATGAACAGCCGCCTGCTTGACGACAAGGTGCTCTTCAAGAGCGACGGCATGCCCACCTACCACCTGGCCAACATTGTGGACGACCACACGATGGAGATCACCCACGTGATCCGAGGCGAAGAGTGGCTGCCGAGCGCGCCGCTGCACGTGATGCTCTACAAGGCTTTCGGCTGGGAGGCGCCGCAGTTCGCCCACCTGCCCCTGCTGCTCAAACCCGAGGGCAACGGCAAGCTGAGCAAGCGCGACGGCGACCGCCTGGGATTCCCCGTCTTCCCCCTGGAATGGCACGACCCCAAGAGCGGCGAGATTTCCAGCGGCTACCGCGAGAAGGGCTACCTGCCCCAGGCGGTGGTGAACATGCTGGCCCTCCTCGGCTGGAACCCTGGAACCGAGCAGGAAATCATGTCGATGGACGAGCTCATCAAACTCTTCAACATCGAACACATCAGCAAGAACGGCGCCAAGTTCAACCTTGACAAGGCCAAATGGTTCAACCACGAATATTTCCAGAAGCTCAGCGACGAGGAGGTGGCTTCCTACCTCGAGGCACAGCTCAAGGAACACGGCATCAGCGCCGAGCATGGCTATGTGGTGAAGGTGGCAGGCATGATGAAGGAGCGCATCACCTTCCCCAGCGAGTTGTGGGAGACCTGCTGCTACTTCTTCCAGGCGCCGACAGAATACAACGAGAAAGACGTTGCCAAACGCTGGACCCCCGACATGCACATCCACATGCAGAAGGTCATCGACATCCTGAACACCGTACCCTTCGAGCACGACGCCATCCACAAGGCCCTGCTGGACGACTACATTGCCGCCAACGGCCTGAACACCGGCAAGGTGATGAACTCGCTGCGCATCGCCGTGGTGGGCCGCACCGTGGGTCCGGACATGATCACCCTCATTCTCACCATCGGCAAGGAGGAGACCATACAACGTATCAAACACGCAATCGAAACAATCAAAGTTAATTAACAAATGGAAAACAAGACAACCAAAATCCTCATGGCCTGCAACGTTGTGTTGCTGCTGGGCCTTATCGGCATCTACATTCTCCACTTTACCTCCGCTCCCAAGAGCAAAGTGAATCCGGAAGCCGCCGCTCCACTACAGAAAGAGGGCGGACTGACCATCGCTTACGTCGACACCGACACCCTTCTGGCCAAATACGAGTACGCCAAAGAGCTTGAGGAAGAAATCCTCGCCTACAAGAACCAGCAGGAGCAGTACGGACGTCAGCAGATTGAGAAATTCCAGAAAGACTATCAGGACTACCTGAAGAACGGTGCCAACATGACGCGCACGCAGCAGGAGGCCAAGGAGGCAGAACTGAAACAACGCTCCGAGAAGATGGCCACCCTGGAGCAGGAGCTCACCGCCAAAATCATGGAACGCCAGATGGAGGAAAACACCAAGCTGCTCAACGCCATCTTTGCTTTTGTGCGCGAGTACAACGCCCAGAACCAGAAGTTCGACATCATCCTTCGCAAAACCTTCGAGAACTCCCCCAGCCTCTACCTCAATCCCGGTATGGACATCACCCAGGAGATTCTCGACGGCCTCAACGAGGAGCACAGAAACCTGAAAAAGAACAAAGCGGAATAACCATTCCCCTCTTATTCCCTGATACAGCCGCAGCGCAATGCTGCGGTTTTTTTTTACTTAGTCGCGACGGCTCTTGACAAAATGATACCTGAGGGCGGAGAAGATGGTACGGCGAAGAAGATAATAGTCGATGAGGATAAGCCGGCGATAGACGCAGGATACTGTGTGGTGGGGCAAAGCAGCACGCTTGACGACCAGCTGAGACCTTTGCGACTTGAACTCCCGGTGAGCCTGCCCCACGGCCTTGAATTCGCCAAAGTTGCCCTGCAGGAGGAACTTCATGGCCGCCACACCGTCGAGCACCAGGCGCCTCCTCACAACACGGCGCATGCGCGACGAGGGGAGGTTCTTGTAGAGCATGGCGAGATTGTTGCGGAAATTGAGGCGCGTCTTGAATGGCGAGCTCTTGGGCAGGGTGCCTCCCCCGACATGATAGACTACCGAGCGCGGGCAGTAACGCACATGGTAGCCATGGTTCTTGGCACGCCAGCAAAAGTCTATCTCCTCCATGTGGGCAAAGAAGTCGCCATCAAGACCACCGAGTTTATGGAAAACACTGGCACGCACAAACATGGCGGCGCCGGATGCCCAGAAGATGTCACACTCGTCGTCATACTGGCCATGGTCGCGCTCGAGAGTGGAAAAGATACGTCCACGACAGAATGGGTAGCCATAGTGGTCGATAAATCCACCTGCTCCGCCGGCATACTCGAAGGTATCCTTGCGGTCGTACATCAGCATCTTGGGCTGTGCAATGGCCACACGCGGGTCGCGTTCCATCATGCTCACCACAGGCTGCACCCAGTGAGGCGTACACTCCACGTCACTGTTCAACAACACATAGTAGTCGGCTTCCACCTGAGCCAGCGCACGGTTATAGCCCTCGGCAAAACCATAGTTCTTGTCCAACAAGACAAGGCGGACATCGGGATAGTTGGCTTGAAGGAAGGCGACAGAATCATCGGAAGAGCCGTTGTCGGCGACAATAACTTCCGACGTAAGGTCGAGCCGCGGGCTGTTGGGAGTCTGCCATCCAGCCTCCGACTCGCTGCTCATCAGCGAATACTTGACTACCGACGGCATAAAACGGCTCAGCATCGAGCGTCCATTCCAGTTGAGTATAACGATGGCTACATGTTTCATGATTGGGCATTTTGATGGCTTATAGTTTCCTGGGGGCCGTCGGGCATAGCTGCTGGATGAAGGACGGCCGTTTCGGGGCGCGTCAGCTTCCATCGGCGATGGCTCCAAAGCCAGAATTCGGGGCGTGCGGCAATGTCGGACTCGAGGGTACGGATATAACGCTCCTCTACAGTGTACTGAGGAACCGCCTGAGGATTGTCGCAAAGAAGGCTAAAAGTGACAGTATAGCGACCGCGACGGGGTTTGTCAACGCGGTAGTAAAGCACCGGATAGTTATAGCGACGGGCAAAATTCTCGGCACCATATAGAAAGGCTGTCTCCTGATGGAGAAAAGTGGTCCAATAGCTCTTGTCGGGATGCGCCGGCGACTGGTCGCTGAGCATCATCAATGCGCAGGGAACATGATGTTTGTCATAGAAATCCACCACCTGGCGCACAGTGTCGGGATAAACCACCTCTGTGCCAAAACGAGTGCGGCGGCGGAAGACCCACGGCTCAAGGCGCTTGTTGCTCAACGGTTTCCCGACACCAATGCCATGATGAAAAAGCTGCATATTGAGCGAGGTGACCATATACTCCCAGTTGTTATAGTGGGCCGACATAAGGACAACCGTGCGCCCCTGCTCGTAGTATTGGTTGACGAGGTCGCGGTTCACCACATGATAACGTTTCATTATGCTGCGCGGCGAGGCAAATAGGTTGTAGAGGCCCTCAATGAGAAGGTCACAAAGATGGTGATAATAGCGACGCTCTATCTTCAGGCGTTCTTTCTCGTCTCTTTCGGGGAAAGCGGCTGCCAGATTACGACGCACCACCTTGCGGCGATAGCCCACAAGGTGATACGCTATTAGATACAATATATCCGACAGGAGGAACATCAATAACCACGTTGGAATTGTTCTCCCACTTCACCAACCACATTGTCACCAAGCTGGTTGCGGCAGAGACGGCGTTCCCAGCCGGGATCCTGCACCTCGCCACGGGCGTTGCTGTTGAGGAGGGTGTAGAGGCCACTGCGATGCTCATCCCAGAAGAGGAACACACGGGTATTGTCGTCCATGGGAAGCTTGTTGTATCTCCATATCTGGTAGGGCAGATAGTATACATGGCCCTGCGACTCGGAGACAAACTGCGTCGTGGACACATCCTCGCCCGACTGGCGCATCTGCTCCGGGGTGCCGGAATGAGCGGCATTGAGGTAGCGCACGGAAACGAAGTTCTTCTCGTCTCGTACAAAATCGGGCGGGCCATACTGCAGGTAGACACGTCCACGGTCCGTATGGATACCGGGAGTGCGCGGATAGCTGAAGGCAGCCTGCACATAGTCGATACGCTCCTTGTATTTGAGCCATTCCACCTCAGGATTCAACGGATAACGTTCCTGCCAGAAACGATAGAGAAATGCCTGCTTCTCCTCAAGTCCGGGACGCTTGATAAGGTCGCGCGAAACGGTTTTCTCTCGCTCGGAAGCAATGGGATAGAGAGCGTCCAGATAGATATTGAGCTGTGCTTCGTCGGTGTAGGCTCCGGCAAAAGTACCGGTGAAGTCGCTGATGTGCTCGCCCTTCACTCCGGGATTGGAACGGAAGAATGGCAGCTTCTTGTAGAGCATAAGCTGGTTTTCGTTGTTGCGAAGCTCAACGACAAGATTGTAATTGCCCGACGGCAGGTCGGAAATGTCGAGGCTGCCATAGACCGGCACCACGGCAGCGCTGTATTTACGCGCCATACTGCGTTGCGACTCAAAACGGTTGCCCGTCTCCTGCTGTTCGACATAGGCCACGGCCAGGAAAGGCTTCTTGCCAAGCTCCTGGTTGATGTTGTAAATCTCATAGTAGAAGTTCAGCTGCGACACCTGCTCCGGCAGGAAATCGCTGACGTAGGGCTCCATGTCGTAACCGCCGCGGGAAAAAACATTCTCGGTGGTAGTGGGTGTGGCCGATGCCATGAGTTGCACCGAGGAGAGGGTCGGATGGAGATTGTCATAGTTGATCACCAGCTTCTCGCTGACAGTGGCCGCCGGGTCATCGGCATTCTTGTCGCGAAGGGTAAGTTCAAGATTGTAGATGCCATTGCGGAGCGAAAAACGCTGCATGTCGATGAAACTGAAGTCAAGCTCTTCAAGGGTACCCACGGTAGGACTGTTCAGGTCATACTTCTTCACGTAGCACACCGAATCGTCCTGACGGGCAACGATAACCACCTCGGCAGTGGCCCTGTAGGTACCGTTGGCCTGCTCGACAAAATTCATCGTCCATGCGTCGAAAGAGAGGTAGGTCTCCACATAGGGCTGTCCTGTCGATGCAGCGTAGAAAGTGCTGTAACTGAAGACCGCGCGCATCGACCCCTGGCCCTGAACGCCCACTATCGACGCCGCCAAAACCAACATTATTGTTACAATTCTCTTCATAATTTTTATTTTTAGTATATATACAACGCAACACGGACAATATTATTGTCCCCACACAAAAAAGTTTTTCTCTGAACTATTTCAAGCCGTTGTACTCGCGGTAATTCGCCACAATATCGAGAATCTCCTTGCCATACTGCTCCGCTTTGACCTTGCCGATGCCGGGCACCGCGAGAAGCTCCTTTTCATCACGTGGCATTATGGAGGCAAGTCCCATCAACGCCTTCTGCGAGAATACCACAAAGGCCGGCTTTCCAATCTCTGCCGCCTTCTCCCTGCGCCAGCGGCTGAGGAGTCCTACAAGCTCCTCCTGCACCGGGCCTGCCGGCTCGGTGTCCACCGTGGCCGACTTCCTCGACCGCTCCCTGCCGCGACCATTCCCCTCCCCTTCTTTCTCCAGCAGCACCTCGGTGCGCGCCCTCTGCACAGCCACCACGTTGTACCCCTCCTTGCAGACAGCTTCCATACAGGCAAGCTTTATCTTCAATCGCTCCAGCAATTGTCCTGCTGCCTCCTTCACCGACCTGGAGGTCTCCTTGTTGTCTATCTCCACCGATGTCAACACCGCCACAACGCTACGGGCCGCCGCCAGCTGCGTGCGGTAGTATTCCGCCCCCTGGCGGGCACGCCGTTCCTGTCCCTGCTCATCGAGACGCATCAGCTGCACGCGGAACCGTTCGCTGACCCCCTGCAGCTGCACCATCGATGCCTCCACCTGCTGCATCGCCCCCACCTTGTCGGGGAAGATGTTGCGCAACTTGGCGTAACGCTCCGAGAGGTGCTCCATATCGTGAAGTATGTCGTCCATGCCGAAAAGCTCCATCAGTTTCTCCAGGCGGTATTCCTTCTCCCGCTGGTCGATGCCCGAAGCCACAGCCTCGCGCTGCTGCTCCACCCCGGTGGCAAACTGCGACACCGAGGCGTCGGCAAAGGTCACTCCCGCCGACAGGGGCGTCGTCAGCGTCAACCCCTCCAGCGTGCGGCAACGGCTCAATGCCACATACACCTGCCCGAAAGCAAATGCGTCGGCGGCATCGATGGCCACCCGGTCGAACGTCAACCCCTGGGCCTTGTGGATTGTCACAGCCCATGCCGGCCGCAACGGATACTGACTGAACGTCCCCTCCACCTCCTGCGTAATCTGCCCGCTCTTGCCGTCGAGCGAATATTTCAGGTTCTCCCATGTCTCGCGGCCCACCTGCAGCGTGTCGCCGTCGTCGTCCACCACCTCCACCAGCTCGCGGCCCTCGTCGTCGACAACAAAGTCCACCACAGTGGCCAGCTTGCCGTTATAGTAGCGCCGCTGACCCGAACCATCGTTTTTTACAAACATCACCCGCTCCCCTTCGCGCACCTCAAGCTCGGCGTCTATAGGCACTGACGTCTCGGGGAAATTGCCTCGTATCAGCGCCTTGTACACTCGCCGCTCTCCGTTCAGCGCCTCCATGTGACGGCGGTTGATGGCATCGGCCTGCCGATTGTGCGTCGTCAGGGTTATCGGTTCTCCACCCTCCGCTCGCCGCTCGCCGCAACCATCCCCTTTCTCCCCGGAAGCCGAGGGGGCTTTCCACACCACCCTCGAGTTCAACGCAGCCAACGTTCCTGCATCAAGGTTGTTGTCGCGCACATGGTTGAGCAGCTCCACGAAAGAGGCATCCTGCTGCCGGTAGACATGCGTAAGCTCGATGGTCACATACTGCATCTGCTGCAACGCCTTGCTGTGGAAAAAGAAAGGCGACGGATAGACACGCTCCATGTAGGGGCGTTCGCGCTCCGTCACCACCGGAGGCAACTGGTGCACATCGCCGATCATCAGCAGCTGCACTCCCCCGAAAGGCCTTGAATTGCGCCGATAGCGGCGCAGCGACATATCCACCGCGTCCAGCAGGTCCGCCCGCACCATCGATATCTCGTCGATAATCAACAGCTCCAGGGTGCGGATAATATTCAGCTTCGTCTTGCTCAGTCCCTTGTGGGCATTGGGCATCTGGTACTCCGTCACCAGCTCCTTCACCTCCGGCAGGTAGGGCTCGAACGGCAGCTGGAAGAACGAGTGTATCGTCACACCCCCCGCGTTCACCGCCGCCACACCTGTCGGCGCCAGCACCACATGCCGTTTAGGGCAGTGCGCCACCAGCTCGCGCAGGAATGTCGTCTTGCCCGTACCGGCCTTGCCCGTCAGGAAAACGCTCACCCCCGTCAGCTCGACGTAGCGCTTCGCCAAATCTATCTGCGGATTGTCCAAAACTCCTAACCCTTAACTCCTAACTCTTAACTGATCGGCCACCTCCGGTCCAGCCCAAAGCTCAGCGGGCTCACCTTCAGCTGCGGCGCAAACTGCAGCCGCTTCCACTCGTTCTGGCCCACCTTGCGTATCACATTGTGCACCAGCTCGCGGTCGTAGCCCTCGCCGACAATCTCGTCCTCGCACATCGACTCGTCCAGATACAGGTTCAGCACCGCATCCAGCGTGTCGTAGTCCGGCAGCGAATCGCTGTCCTTCTGCCCCGGGCGCAACTCCGCGCTCGGCGCCTTCGTAATCGTGTTCACCGGGATGCGTATCCCGTCGCGGTTGATATACTCGCACAGCTGGTAAACCTCTGTCTTGTACAGGTCGCCAATCACCGCCAGGCCTCCGCAGGAGTCGCCGTAGATCGTGCCGTAGCCCATCGCGGCCTCCGAACGGTTCGTCGTGTTCAGCGCCAGCGCACCGAACTTGTTCGCGTAGGCCATCACCAGCGTGCCGCGCACTCGCGCCTGCAGGTTCTCCTCGGTCACATCCTCCGCGCGGTCGCCGAAGACGGGCTTCAGCGCCCCGCGGAACGAGTCGAACATATCGCGTATCGGCACAATATGGTAACTCATGCCCAGATTGTGCGCCAGGTCCTCGGCGTCCTTCACCGAATGGTCCGTGCTGTACTGGCTCGGCATCAGCAGCCCGTGCACATTCTCCGCACCGATGGCGTCCGCCGCCAGCGTCGCCACCAGCGCCGAATCCACTCCGCCGCTCAGCCCCAGCACAGCGCGCTGGATGCCGTTCTTGCGGAAATAATCCCTCAACCCGCACACCAGCGCCTTGTACACCAGCTCCACGGCCTCCGGCTTCTCGTCCTCCACCTCCTCTATCTGCTGCATGTCCACAGTCACACACGCATCCTCGAAGTAGGGCAGCTGGCACAGCACTCCCCCCGCCGCGTTCATCGCCAGGCTCCCGCCCGCGTACAGGTACGGACCCTCGCCGCCCGTGCGGTTCACATACACCAGCCCCGCATTCAGCGTCTCCACAATCTTGCTCATACGGTAGCGCGTGCGGTAAGGCTTCTGGTAGTCAAACACATTGCATCCGCAGCACACCACCAGGTCCGGCTGCTCCACATGGCCGCGCGTCAGCTCCTTCAGGTCCTCGTAGAACCCAATAGCTATCTTCTGGTCGTGGAACTGCACCACCTGCACGCCCTCGCCCCGCACGAAGCAACGCTGCTCGTCCGGCGCCAGGTACTTCTTCGTCACAATCGCCCGGATGGCGCAATTCTGCACAAACACAATCGCATTGCACAAACCCTTGTCCTGAATCTGCAGCGGCAGCCCCACCAGGAACGCCCGGTGCTCGCTCCGCGCCACCAGCTCCTGCAGCGCCGCCTGCGCCCGCTTCTGCATGTCCGTGTAGCCCGCCGATGCAAAAAGCGGCGCCCCGCACAACGTGCAGGCAGGAAAAACTGTAAGCAAAGCCTCCCGGCTCTCCGCCGACTCCAGCTCGCCCATTATCCACTCGAGATTCTCCTCGGGTCGGTTCGTACGCACATCGTGCTGAACAACATGTATATTCATCGCTGTCTCTATTATATATTTTTGAAAGAAAAACGCGACGAAACCGTTTTTATTATACCCCCCGACAAAAAAATATCAACACCCCACCCTCCCCCTACCCAATACGTCCCCAATACGGCCGTTCTTATATTGTTCTTATATTGTTTACATATTGTTCTTATATTGTTCCTATATTGTGGATATAAGAACAATATGCGAACAA
>OCVV012879199.1_pt1 | contig 13022 bp, 11 predicted proteins | sample 1539721 | NCBI WGS metagenome assembly OCVV01 (sample SAMN02144230, study PRJEB22623) | gut metagenome | biome: sheep rumen | host: Ovis aries | place: New Zealand
ATGGCCGCCTCGCTCTTGTACAAGCCTATTACTTGAAAAACAAGGACTTGATTGGTAACGACTGATGCCGAAGTATTTCCCTTTCAAAATTGCGGGCTATTATCTCTATTTCACGATGGCGTGCGTCGTCGAATGTATCCACGCACACGCGAGCGATTCGAAACTGACAGAAACCGGCTCAGCGAAACTGTTCATCAAGTCGAATGGCGATACGATTGTCCAAAAACGCGGGACGCTTTCCGATAAAGAACTTGCGATTATCCAGAAATACATCAAAAACAACTATCTGACGATGTTCGAGATGTGGTCGCAGTATTCGGAACATGGATTCTTCGGCGAAAATAAGTAGTTTTACAGATCCTGCCTGAAAATTTCCTATGATTGGAGAGGTATGCCTATCGAGTTCGCACAATATCCTCCGCAGGAGAATACGCGTGGCTTTTGCATTCTAAAACCTAGAACTTTTTATTCATCTCTGCGAAAATCTCGACAAAGCAGTTCAAAAACATTATGATCTAATTGCGAACATTCTTGCGAAAAGACAAACCTTTTTTATTAAATTAATAAGCATCTGCTCCCGATCGAAGATACGCTTGACGATCTGGTAGCCGTTTGCAAACGGAACGGGGGCGCGCTCGGATGATTCTTCATTAATATACAAAGTCCACAAAAAAGACTCCCCCCAATGGAGGAGTCTTTTTCAAGCTTTCGAAAGCCCTTACTTGAGGGAGATCGGGCAAGCCTTTGCGTGCCAAATTTCCTTCGCGTATTCATTAATGGTACGGTCAGAGCTGAACTTGCCCATGCGTGCCACGTTAAGGATCGCCATCTTAGCCCACTTATCCTGATCTTCATAAGCCTTGGCAACCTGTTCCTGGCATTCGATGTAGGAACGGTAATCGGCAAGGAGAAGGAACGGATCGCTCGAAAGGAGCTTGTCGACGATCGGGCGGAACGTTTCCGGATGATCCGGGCAGAAGAAGCCGCTCGTGATAAGGTCGAGAACGCGACGGAGGTCGTCATCCTTTTCGTAGTAATCACGCGGGCGGTAACCCTTGGCGAGGAGATCCTGAACCTGTTCCACGGTAAGACCGAAGAGGAAGAAGTTGTCGGCGCCAATGACTTCACGCATTTCCACGTTTGCACCATCAAGAGTACCAATGGTAAGAGCGCCGTTCATCGCAAACTTCATATTGCCGGTACCGGAAGCTTCCGTACCTGCCGTAGAAATCTGTTCAGAAAGTTCTGCTGCCGGAATGATCTTTTCTGCAAAGCTCACGCGGTAGTTTTCGAGGAACACCATCTGGAGCTTGCCCTTGCAATCCGGATCGCTATCGATGATCGCGCTCACAGCGTTTGCAAGACGGATAATCTGCTTGGCCATCCAGTAACCCGGAGCAGCCTTACCGCCGATCATAACCGTACGCGGAGTAATCTTCTTGCCATCCTTGATTTCAAGGTAAAGATGAATCACATGGAGAATGTTCAACAGCTGGCGTTTGTATTCGTGAATACGCTTCACCTGAATGTCGAACAAAGTATTCACGTTCACATCCACATTCTGGGTGCGCTTGAGGTAAGCGGCGAGACGCTTCTTGTTTTCAAGCTTCACCGCCATGAATTCCTTGCGGAACTTGGCGTCGTCGGCAAACTTTTCAAGCTTCTTGATTTCGTCAAGATCCTTGACCCAACCGTCACCGATCTTGGAAGTCACAAGTTCAGACATTGCCGGGTCAGCCTTGCGGACCCAACGACGCGGCGTCACACCGTTCGTCTTGTTGTTGAACTTTTCCGGCCAGAATTCGTAGAAGTCCTTGAAGAGGCTCGTCTTGAGCAAGTCGCTATGGAGAGCCGCAACACCGTTGACAGCAAAAGAGCCGACAATGGACAAGTAAGCCATGCGGATCATCTTTTCGTTGCCTTCCTGGATCAAGGACATGCGGGTCAGGCGAGAGGTATCACCCGGCCACTTAAGAGCAACCTTGGCAAGGAAGCGGGAGTTGATTTCATAAATGATCTGGAGATGACGCGGAAGGAGCTTTTCGAAGAAGCCGACCGGCCACTTTTCAAGAGCTTCCGGCATGAGCGTGTGGTTCGTATAAGCGAACGTGTGCGTCGTAATGTCCCAAGCTTCATCCCATTCGAGACCTTCTTCGTCAAGAAGAATGCGCATGAGTTCCGCAATGGAGATTGCCGGATGCGTGTCGTTCAACTGGATCGCGACCTTTTCCGGGAAGAGCTTCCATTCACCGTCGTGGAGCTTCTTGAAGCGACGGACAATGTCCTGCAAGGAAGCGGAGCAGAGGAAGTACTGCTGACGGAGACGGAGAATCTTACCATTTACGGAGGTGTCGTTCGGATAAAGGACCTTCGAAATCGTTTCGGAGAGTTCCATATCCTGCACAGCGGCAAGGTAGTCACCGTTGTTGAAGTAAGCGAGACCGAATTCGTCGGCGCTCTGGGCGCTCCAAAGGCGGAGGTTGTTCACCGTGTTGTTGCGGTAGCCAGGAATCGGCGTATCGTACGGGAGAGCGATCACGTAGTCCTTCGTTTCCCAACGGTTGCGAAGCTTGCCCTTTTCATCGGTCCAAGAAATCACATAACCGCCGAACGGAACGCGGATCGAGTTTGCCGGGCGTGCGATTTCCCACGGGTTCGGAAGACGGAGCCAGTTATCCGGAAGTTCTTCCTGCTGGCCGTCCTTGATCTTCTGGTTGAACATACCGTATTCGTAACGGATGCCCATACCCATAGCCGGGAGTTCGAGCGTTGCCATGGAGTCGAGGAAGCAGGCAGCCAAACGGCCGAGACCACCGTTACCGAGGCCAGCATCCACTTCTTCTTCGCGGAGTTCGTCGAGAGTCATGCCGAGTTCATCGACCGCTTCTTCCACAGCCTTTTCCACATCGAGGTTCAGCACGGAGTTACCGAGCGTACGACCGATCAAAAATTCGAGGGAAAGATAATAGACGCGCTTGACGTCTTTTTCGTAGTAGGTTTCCTGGGTCTTGATCCAACGGTCAATCAAGCGGTCACGAACGGAGTAAGCGACTGCCAAAAACTTTTCATGCTTGGTCACCGTGTCTTCGTCACGGGCAAGCGTATGATGAATATGATCGTTAAAAGCCTTTTTGAAAGCTTCTACGGTGTTTTCCAAAACTTCGTGTTTCGTCTTGGCTTGTTCTTTTTTTGCCATGTTTCCGCCTTATAAAGTGAAACGATTTGTTTACACAAATACTAGCAAAAATTTTTCGATATCTTCGTTTTTTTCACCACAATTTGGCAGTAAAATCTCAGCAATCCCGATAAAATGTGAAAGTTTTAAAACATCAACGTAAAAATCACATCTTTGTTAAATTTTTCTCTCGCAAAAACAAACTGCACAACAACGGGTTTAGTCAAGGGTTCTTATGAAAACGATTCGTCTCATATTTCCTCAGTGGCAAGGCGCAAGATTGCAGGACGGCTCGATTCCCGAAGTTCCCAATGCAAAGGACGCCCGCCTCGGATACTCCCTAGGCGCAAAACTTTTAGAGTTGCTCGTGCCAGAAAACAAGAATCAGAAAACGATTCAGGTCCCTGTCAGCACAGCCCTCGAACAGCGTCCAATCACATTCGGGGTTTCTGACCGCGACGTTATTGTGAAGCAGGCGAAAGAAGCGCTGAACATTCTTGAAAAAGAGGATCCGGAGCGCATCATTACCCTCGGCGGAGAATGCTCGGTCAGCGTCACCCCGTTCACCTATCTCGCCAAAAAATATCAGGGCGACGTCGCCGTTCTTTGGATCAGCGCGTTTCCCAATCTTTCGTTGCCGGGAGATTCTGACGCAGGATTCCATTCAATGGCGGTGACCGCCCTCATGGGAAAAGGCGATGAAAACATCATGTCCGTACTCCCCTACCAAATTCCGGCAGACCGCATTCTCTATGTGGGCCTTCGCGACTGGGAGCGGGAACAGATTCGGAACCGCCAAAAAGAATTCGGAATCAAAAATCTGTCGAACGAAGACATCCTCCAAAACAGCGACAAGGTTCTGGAATGGATCCGTAGCACTGGCGCCAAGCGAATCCTAGTCCACTTCAACCTGTGCATTCTCGACCCGACAGAAATCATCGCTTCGGTCTGCAACGTCAAGCAGGGCTTAAAAATGCAGGTGATTTCCCGCATCATCAATGACGTCTCCGAAGAGAATAACGTCATCGGTTTGACCATCGCGGAATCGTTCCCCAGGACCGCGCTCCGTTTGCAAAAAATGTTTTCGGGCATCCGTATTTTCAAGGACGCCTAAATCCTTTTCAATCCATACAAATGAAAAAGCCGCAGATTTCTGCGGCTTTTTTGAATTTTATCCTTTGAATTTCAAAAAGCGGTACAGATACTTGGCGGTCTGGACCGGAGTTTTCAGGAATGCGCTTTTTTTATAACCGCTGAGCGCAAAGCCTTGAAGAACCTTGTACAGTCCGATCTGATCCGGCTTGTTCAGCGCAAGAAGGAACTTGCGGAACTTGAATTCAAAATCATGGGCACGTCCAAAGTAATCGTAGCAGCGCTTTTCGTACAGTTGCAAGAACTTTTGGCTCAGGTCATGCGCCTTAAAGCCTTCATCGACCCGCTGAGCGCAGAAACGGCCCGCACGCATGGCGGCAGCGATGCCACCTCCCGTGAGCGGATTCGTATGATGCGCGGCATCGCCGACAAGGGCAAAGCGGTCGAGCGTGTACTGTTTCAAGAAGCTCGAAACAGGAATCAGCCCGCCAACCGTATGGTTGATTTTTGCACCCGGGAAAAGCTTTTCGAGCCATTCCAGCGTGACTTCGTAAACGTTTTGCCCGGCCTTATTCGGCACAAGAAAACCTGCGCCAAAATTTGTCACATTCGAACGCTGTTTGGGAAAGCTCCAAATGTATCCGTCATTGATAAAATCGTGACCCTGCCAGAACGTCAAATAATCCGGCTTCGTCAAAAGGCCCTGCACTTCAATATCTACGCCCGTGCATGTCAAGTTCGGCTTTTGACCACAGTCCAGCCCGAGCATTCGACCAATACGGCTTTCGACACCATCCGCCGCTATGACCATTTTCGTGCGAATTTCTTGCGTCGTCGTTTCGTTCAAGACAACCGTGACTCGACGGAATTCGCCCTCGACATCGCTCACCGCAGTGACACGGGCACAAGTGACGACTTCCGCGCCATCGTTTGCAGCAAGGCGAGCAAGACACGGGTCAAATTTTAAGCGGTTCAGCATAATGCCCGTGTTCGGCTTGGGCACTTCAATGTTCACGCCGTCCGGACCGTAAATAAAAAGCCCGTTGATGATGGATTCAATGCAGTCTTCATCAATAGGACCATATGTCTGCAAATCGGCGAGGTTGGTACTCGCCTCTCCACAGCGCACCGGATATCCAATGCGCTCCCGCTTTTCTAGTAGCAGAGTTTTATAGCCAAAGCGAGCCAGATTACGGGCCGCAACGGATCCGCCTGGGCCTGCACCAATCACAACAACATCATATTCGTTATCAAGCATCGTCGACCTCCTTCATTTGAAGAGCGCCGACCGGGCAAGCGCGCGTACAAATTCCGCAACGTCTGCATTTTTCGTGATTGATTTGCAGATCCAATTTAAACATGTCCAAAGCCATAAATGGACATACGCCAACACAGCCCGCACATTCCAGGCATTTTCCGCGATTATGGACAAGTTTCTTCATATAATCCATAATATAAGATTTTTGTCGACCGCGGATCCAATCCGACGAGCTTACTTTACACGCACACGGACAAGATGACTGCCTTGACGCACCAAATACACGCCAGGACGATTTTCTCTTGGCAAAGCGTTCCCGATAAAGCGTCCCTGCATATCGAAAACCTGCTTCGGAACATTCGGAAGGACTTTCGAAGAGTTGAGTTCCACAATCGCCGTTCTGTCGTCACCGGCGCTGGAACTGGACTGCGTCACTTCGCTCGCAATGACACTCGAAGAGGATGAAATTTCACCACTGCAACTCTCAGAAACCGTGATCGTTCCCGACTTGGAAGCGTTCGGCGAGCCTCCCGTCGTCGAAATCGTGTAAACATAATCTCCGACAGCATTGCTTGCGGAAACCGTTCTAGAAATTGTAAAATCGAGTCCCGAAAGCGTTCCGGAAATTCCTGCCGGGAGGCCTGTCACCGTTGCGCCCGTCGCATTCGCAATCGTGTAGTAGAAACTTACAATTTCAGAACCTAAATCCACACACTGCGAAGAAGATCCGGCGCCATGCTTTGTAAGCGTTGCCGCTGCAACGCTCGTGCTGGATTGCGTCGTTTCACTCGTAATGACACTCGAGCTAGAACTGGAAAGACCGTATTCATAGGCCCCAAGGTCCGGAGCGAATCCTGCATACGGAAGCCCAATATTGACGCCTTTGTCTATCATCTGCCCGCTGGATTTGAGCTTTAAAAAGTCCATATCCGGAACGCTACCGTCCGCCTGTCTCGGGCCAAGAATTCCCGCAATCGTCGAAAGGTCCTTTCCGGTTGTCGTCATGCTCGGATCGCTGACGCTTGCAAAGTCCGATTCCGCAGGGGTAATGCCCAAATTCCAAGTGTTATTCGAACCTGCCGCATACGTGGTGCCATTATAGGTTCCGATGTAAGCCGTCTTGTTCGGGTAGGCGATGTTGTTCTTCATATCGTGAGCGTTATCGCCCGTGAGGACTTCCCCGTTCGTCACCACAGTCGTGCCGCTATAAGTACTGGCGAGCATGTTGTACTGCGTACCGAGATTGTTGTAACTCGTGTTGTTGTACCACTTATTGCCCGCAGTACTGTGGTTTGCATAAAATCCCGAAGAATAGTTTTTCCAAGCGACACACTGACGGATGACATGATGCGCAGTTCCCGAAGTATCGCTCCCAGCCTTAAAGCCGTTGCCGTTCGCATTCGCCGGGTGCACCGTTCCGTAACTCGCATAGCCGTTCCCCATCGCATAACTATTTTCCACGACCACCGGGAAGCCTTGGAAAATAAAGTCCCAGCCGTCGTCACTGTTCCACCAGGCTCGGCAACCGTAGAATTTTGTCGTATCGCCACTCGTCTGGTAATGCACGCCAAAACCGTCCGCATTTTCGCCGTCGCCCTGACGGCCATTCGGGTCGTAATTATCGTGGCTATCGCAGTTCAAGAAGTAATGTCCACCGCCGCTGCCCGTATTCTTTTCGTTCACAAAAAAGCCGGCACCTTGGTTATGGTGACTGTTGATCTGTTCCAAAAAGATGTGCTTACTTCGGGTGATGTAAATGCCCACATTCGAATTGTACTTCATCGGCACATTGCGGACTTCAAGGCCTTTCAAATGGATGTAACTGCCGCGGATCACAATCCCGTTCGTGTACATGATGCTATCGGCACCGTTATTCGTGCTATAAGCCGTTCCAATCTTCAACTTGGAAAAGTCAAAAACCGGCTGTTCATCTGGATATGCGAGATAATGAATCCGATTATCATCACTCGTTCCGCTCGCCGAAAGGACAATTCCCGCCGACATAGCATCGCTCTTTAAATACGTCGTATCGGTCGGGTAATAAGTTCCCCCGCGAATCCAAACGGTATCGCCTGCAGACACCACGGCATTCGCCTTGGTAAGAGTCGCAAAAGGCGCAGAATACGAACCTGCGTTATTATCGCTACCCGTCGTCGAAACATAATATGTCGAAGCAAAAGCACTCGAAGCCAAAAGCCCAAGAGCGAGCCATTTCACACCCATAATCCATCCTTTGAGTTTCCCAAAACCTCCTTGTAATATAAGTCCTAAACAAGCACGCGGCACAACGTAAAGTTTTTATAAAAAAGAAGACCCGAGCAAAGGATCTTCTTTTGATTTTTTAGAACAAATTGTTCCGCTTTTACGAATTTTCCAAATTCGCCGATTTAAATCCGCTGCGGGCAAGCAGAATCAAAGCCGGCGTGTAAAAATACCATACAAAGTTATTCGCAATGGTCGCCACATGCTCCTGAACACTGTAATCCGGACCAGTCGCCAGGGAAATTCCCACGCACGCATCACAGCAAAAGAATAAAATCATGCCGCGTTTAATGAGCGTCGCATTGTGCACGGGAAAATATCCGACTTTCGGAGCTTTGCAGGCCACGATCAACGAACAAATTAAGAAGGTTCCGTAAGTCGCAATAATCGGCACAAGCGCAGGATTCGAGGTCAAAGGTTCTGCATTTACAGAATTACCAAGCGTAAAAATCAATGTCGCATTCGATACAAACATAACCCCGAACGGAACAAAAAGAATCCATGGGAAATGATAATCTTCATCGGACGTGCGACTGTGACGATAAATGAACAAAGCTTGCACAACCATAAAAAAGCAGATTCCGAGAAGCGTATAATCCGAACTGTGCTTAAAAAGAGCGCTTACGTTGTGCAAAATCTTAAGGCAAAAATCGGCACAGAGCGCCATCACGAAGCCTGCCTGCAAAAACTTGCGATCCTGCGTCGAAACTTGATTTTTCCCAATGAAAAAAGTAACGATCGTTACAATCAGCGTCACGGCAAACTTTGCATAATTCTGGTAATGGCTAGAGTCTTGCAAGCACTGCTCCACGGCTCCGCAGCTCACCAAATAGACGTACCAATCCCGAACAAAGAAAGTCACCATCAATATGGTCAAAACGACGTATACGATTTTCATTTTTATAGAAGTTTTCACGTTTCCCTCCTTACAACAAAACTTGAAACCTAAATTTAAATATCCTTGCCGCTTCTAGCAAGAAACGCCAGCACAAGAAAGGCCCCGGCAATGATTCCGATTAACGGCATATCCGGTTGAGCACGTAAAAAAGTTTTCAAATACTTCACCATCTGCGACGTCAAGAACGCGTAACCAGCGCTGCACAAAACCACAAACAGGGCAAATCGCGCCACAAACGGGATGCTCTTTGTAATCTTCTTAAAATACCCGTTGATTTTTCCACCGTAAATAATCAAAAAAGTCGCCACAAGCCCCACCGAAATGGAATCCATGTGCAGGCGTAAAAAATTGGCAAACTGGTGAATGTAAGGTTGCATTGGCAGAATATAACATATTCAAAGGTTTATAATCAAAAAACGTCCGAGCGCAACAGGCCCGGACGCATTCATTTTCACCATCGGTAGACCAGTTAAATCCAAAGCCCACATCAAGAAGATGCGCGTGTGGTTTTCTCCACGCGATACAGGGCCAGACGACTTTGGGCCCGAAGATGCCGCGCGGTATTACGGCGACGGGAATTCCGGCTGGAACCGGTAAAACCCGAGATTTTGTCTTACCCTGAAATGCAGAATTTCAAACCCGAGGAAATCAGGTTCCTGATAATGGTTTTGCTGGTCCTTTTGGGCATTACCAACATACTGGGAATATTGATGTCTAATTTATTCTCATGACATCCATATCCCTTTATGGAATCAGGGGACATTGTTGTTTCGACATTGATTCCCTTGGCGGCCTGTTCGGCGCGAAGTTCTTCGATGCTGACGGGAACGCCTTTTCTGTAAAGGTTTCCGTCGAGACCGACAATGACATAATCCAAGCTGCCGAAGAAATCACCCATGGTCAAATCAACGTCGTCATCATTTGATTCCGAAGCAACCGATGCGGATGTTGGAATCAATCCTTTTTCTACAGAGATGGTGTCGCGTGCGATCCAGTAGCAATAAATCATCATGCATGTACAGTCATTCCAGTTTTCGGAGATGGCAAAAAGTGTATCGTAGGTCCAATAATCAGAGAGTTCCTTTTTCTGCGATTCGGTTAAGACCACGTAACGCTGTTTGGACATTGTTTCTATCTGGGATTCGTTGAGATGAATCTTTGTGGTATTGTTTCTCCATGAGTCCGATTCTCCTATTATTTCGGGCAAGGTCTCATCGTCTTGTTCAGCGAGTGTGTCTTGTGTTGCAGGGGCTTCTTGTACACTGGAACTGTCGATTGTTGCGTTGTCTGTTTTAGAGGTGTCTGTAGAAACGCTTTGGTTCGGTTCCTGTGGAGCGGCCTGTTCTGCTGTCGGCTCTGGTTTTGTTGATTCTACTTTGGGCGTATCGACTTTGCCAGGTTCATTGGTCGCCTTATTTGTAGAATCCTTGGTCCCGAAGAACTTGATTTCAGAAATGCAAAGGTCGTTCCACTTGTTGCCCGGATAAACCGAATTGATCTTGATGTAAATATGGGATGTTTTCTCTTGGCGTGTTTTCAAGTCAATTTTTTGGAAGCCGAGCGTATCTTTGAGAAAGCCTTTCCAAATAATGTTGGATGTAGTCATTCGGTTGCTGTAGATACTTACTTCTTTTGCTCGGCTATTCTGTTCGTGCCTTAATTCACTTTTCCCATAGCCATTGAACAATTCGATATGGCCCACCTTTTCGGCACTTACATGGAAGTCCAGAATGATGCTGCCGCTGTCATTAAAGGGTAATGCCCAGGTTGTTGCCGTGTCGCCGTCAATCATGTTTTCAGGATGGTATGTGTTGCCGGCTTGGGGCGTCAAGTGGCTCCCGACGCTTCCAATGGAATATATTTTTGAAACGGTGAGTTGTTCTTCTTTGCCAAGGAGTTCCAGAATGAGTTCCTGACAAGAACAAAGGCAAAATGCCAGTGTGGCGAGTAATATTTTGAATTTCACTGTAGTTCCGTTTTTAGAGGTTGGCGTTTCGACCCCATTCCTTGGCAAGAGTATCAATTTGTTTCTTTATAGCTTTTGCCTTACGCAAGAAGAGAACGTCGACATAGTTCTTGCTTCCCTTGCTGTTTTCAAATGTGAGACGCAGAGTGTAGTTCCCGCATATTGAATCAAGGACATTTTGGTAGAGTTCTGCAGAGATAAAGTCTTCCCAGTGGAATCTGCAAACAACGGGGTTCTTGAAAAATGAGAATTGTCGAATGGCGAACCAGCTCGTTGTAATGAGAAATTCGGACTTGCGTCGATTGATAAAACGGAAAACCATTCCCCAGAAAGATGTAAATGCGAAGAATAACAAGAAAATGACGATAGACATTAATATGGCGTTGAGTCCGTTGCTGTAGCGGAAGGTTAATTTTCCTAGCTCTGCAAAGAATACGTGGTTTGCACGGAAGACGATCCATGTAAGCAGGATGTCCACCGGAATGGTAATGCACAGATAAGAGAAACTGGGGAATATATGGGACAGTCGGAAGTGCCCGGTAACGAGGATGCGGTCGTCTTCTGCCAAATTGTCCTTTAAAAAGGCGAATCCCTTGCCGTCGAGAAGGTTGGAGAATCCTTCGGCTGTTTTACCGAGAATGAAAATACCCTTGGCGCTTATATAGTATATTGCGTAGCCGATGCAGTACAGAATCGTTCCGATGATGGCGATGCCGATGATTAATTCCATATTAGGAATCCTTTGGTTGATGGGGAAATTTATGTAAATATAATTTAAGATAGTTCCTTGTAGAGTTCGGCACGGGCGTAGTTCCAATAAGGAATGACCCATATTGCGGCAATGCCAGAAGTAGCGATGCACAAAAGCCACCAACCTTTAAAGCTGAAAAACAGTTTTAGCATTCGAAGGTTTTGATTTCTGGTTTTTGCCCAAAGGGTCTTGATTATTTCTAGGAGTCCCATTTCAGGATTATTCGCCAGGTGGAGCGTTAGAAGTTCAAGTGTTGCATAAGCAATAAAAAACGCGAAGCAACAAGAAAAGACTATCCCCTCGTTTTTTTGACTTTCGTACTTGTAAATATATTCTTGTTTTGTTTTTTTTGCGGTTGTGCCATGGTGGCGGTTGACGCTGATTTGCCTTCTAATATCAAAAACTTGACTTTTGTAATGGTTTGTATTATATTTGTATTTGAAAGGAGGTCTTTATGGCTACAACTGTTTTGCAGGTCCGCATGGACGAAGATTTGAAGAACGAGGCTTCTGAATTGTTTGAGAAGCTTGGTATAGATATTCCTACTGCAATTCGCATTTTCTTCAAGCGGGTCGTGAGCGAAAAAGGCATTCCGTTCGAACTTCGTGAACCGACTGCGGTTTATAATGCAGGCGTAAAGGATTCCTTATCGTCGAAACCGCAAATTGGCAATGGAGAAAAAAGCGCAAAGGCAACTCTTGCTAAAATCCAAAAGATTTTTGCCGAGAACAAGGGCTGGGCAAGCGAGCAGGAAATGATTTCTGATTTAGCTATGTTCAGACGCTTTAGGAAGAAGGGCTGATGCGCATATTGCTGGACACAAATGTCCTGATTTCAGCCTTTGTATTTGGCGGAACTGCGGGTCGACTGCTTGAAAAGCTTTTCGATGGCGACTTTGATTTGCTTATTTCGGACTACGTAGATAAAGAATTCTGCGCGAAGATAAAAGAAAAGTGGCCTACCAAATTTGGCGAAGTGTATTCTTTGTATAAAGAACTTCCTTTTGTCTTTTGTGAAAGTTCTAGCATGAGAGAAGGCTCTCTGCGAGATCCTAAAGATATACCGGTGTTGAGCGACGCCTTATTTCATCAAGTCGATGTGATTCTCAGCGGAGATAAAGATTTCCTAGAAGCGGACTTAGAATATCCTCTTGTACTTTCTCCGGCGATGATGCTCGAGTTTTTGGAAAGATAAAAGAAAATACTATTGAACAAAAATCCCCCAGCGATGCCGAGGGATTTTTTTAAAGGCGATGCCGGCGGAATCCGGCATGAAACTCTCGATTAATATCTGTAGTGATCTGCCTTGTACGGGCCTTCGACCGGCACGCCGATGTAGTCGGCCTGTGCCTTGGTGAGGGTCGTCAGGTGAACGCCGAGCTTTTCGAGGTGGAGGCGTGCGACCTTTTCGTCGAGGATCTTCGGGAGCGTATAGACGACGCCGCTTTCGTACTGGATGCCGGCGACAGTCTGCTTGCCCTGGGCGTTGAGCCAGAGGTCGATCTGTGCGATGGTCTGGTTCGTGAAGCTTGCGCTCATCACGAAGCTCGGGTGACCAGTAGCGCAGCCGAGGTTGAGGAGGCGGCCTTCGGCGAGCACGAGGATGCTGTGGCCGTCGGGG
>OCVV011234944.1_pt1 | contig 13020 bp, 15 predicted proteins | sample 1539721 | NCBI WGS metagenome assembly OCVV01 (sample SAMN02144230, study PRJEB22623) | gut metagenome | biome: sheep rumen | host: Ovis aries | place: New Zealand
CAGTAACTGAATTCTTTAGAGTAGGATACGCAATGATTCATCCTAAACCTAATTATTCATTTGAAGAATTCATGGACAAAGCCACTAATTCTGACATGCTTCCAATAGTTCAAGCAGTTAAAAAATTAATGAATCCGGAAGACGCGCAAAATAAGAAGATAAAAAACTAACTGATCTCCTTCGTCGCAAATTTAAAAGTAGCGGAGGAGATAGCGAAGTATCTTATAGAGCTTCACTAATTTATTCAAGTAAACAGATGGGATTAACTATTGATGAAATGTATAGTTTATCAATTAGAATTTGGAGCGAATTATATATTTTATTCTTAGAGCAAAAATGCGCTGAATGCGGAATAAAAATTCAAAAAAAAGTGAATGCAACTCAAGATGACATAGACAAGTTCTTTAATTAGAGGAGGGCGAGAAGATGGCTGATGAAGTAAAAGGTTTCAATATTAAACTAGGATTAGATTCTTCTCAGCTTTCTAATGGTCTAAAAGAAGTCAACAACACTCTTAAATCTCAAGAAAAAGAACTTAAAAAAGTTAATAAAGAATTAAAATACGATCCTAAAAATGTTGAATTATTAAAACAAAAACAAGAAATATTAAATAAGAGTATCGCCGAAACAACTAAAAAAATTAGTGAGTTAAAAGCTAAAGCTGCTACTTTAGGAAACGATGTGACTTCTCAAAAGTCAATACTCGGGCAAATTGATAGAGCAGAAAGTAGCCTTATTGATTTAAATGGAAATCTAGCGAAGACTAAAAGTCAATTGAATTCTTTAGCGACTGAAAAGTGGGATTCACTATCTAAAGTTGCTAGTTCTTTCACAAAAATATCAGCATCAGTAATAGCGGCTGGAACTGCTATATCAGCTTTTACTATTAAAGGCGCAGGAAATTTAGCGACTATATTTGATGAAGCGTCCGGAGCTGGAATGGATGCAGAAAATTATCAAAAAATAATTGATGCAGCAACTACTCTAGGAGTCACTTCTTCACAAGCAAGAACTGGAATAACTAAATTAGGCGCAGCTTTAGGCGACTTAGCAGTTGGGGAGGGTTTAGAAACTGCGAAGACTTTAAAGCAAATAGGACTTAATTATCAAGACTTCATCGGCTTAGATACTACTACCGCTTTAAAGAAGATTTCTGATGCTTTTCAAAAAATATCAGACAGAACTACTAAACTTGCTTTAGCGAATAAATTATTCGGCGATAGATTAGGCGCTCAACTTCTCCCTTTACTTGAAGCGGGTAGCGATAAAATTGATGATTTAATGGAGACTGCTACTTATGCTACTAACGAAGAAGTAGAATCTTCTAAGGCATTAATTAAAGCTCTTGATGATGTCAAGACTAGATTCACGGAAATAGCTGGCACTATAGCGAGTGCTGTTTTGCCCTATGTTAACCAGTTTAAAGAAGTTTTAACTTCTGATATTGTTCCAAAAGTTAAAGAAATTATTCAGGGCACAGCTCAGTGGATAAGCGCGAATAAGACTTTAGCTAAAGCTATATTAACTATTACAGTTACAGTTCCGCCTCTTCTTTCAGTTGTCGCTAATTTAGGAAAGGCTCTATCAGCAGTTAAAATTGGAACTGCTGGAGCTAGTAGCGGTCTATTAGGTCTAGTAGCAGCTCATCCAGTAGTGACTGCTGCTATAGTTGGAATCACCGCCTTATTCACTTCAGCTTATAAAGAAGATGAGAAATTCAAAGAATCAATTCATGAATTAATCGATTCTTTAAAGACTGCTTTTGTTCCAGTTATAAATACAGTTAAAGACATTTTTGAGTCATTAAAGCCTGTTTGGAATATCTTAGTTGATGCTTTTAAAATAGCGGCGGATTTAATTCTTCCTCCTCTTACTTTTCAGATTAAAATTTTAGGACAAGCTTTTGAAGCTATTCATAAATTATTCTCTCCATTATTGGAAGGATTTAGTTTGCTTATAGAAAAAATAGGCTCTTCGACTGGGTTAACTAGATTTATGGAAGGGTTGGCAAATATGGCTCAATTTGTCGGCAGGGTTTTTGATGGATTAACAAAATCAGTCAATGATTTCTTCGATGGAGTTAATAAATTTTTTAACGGGGATTTTTCAGGATTTGCAGATTTTGTGGAAGGATACACAAATCCAACAGCTCCGATTTTAATTCCTAGTCATTTTGGTTTTGGTGCGACTGGAAATTCCAATAATAACACTTATAACGTTACTATTAATACTACTGCAGATCACATGTCGATTTCTGAAATTGATAATGCGCTCGGAAATAAATACATTTTATAGCAATTAGGAGGAAAAATGACTAGCTATTCTTTTGCGATAGGCAACGAAAATGAAATCTATCAATCTATCGATATTACTCCCTATGGAGAGAATATTGCTTCACCTGCTGAAAACTTAGGCTTTTCAGATTCTCTAAATTTCACAAATAGCGAATCTTTAATTATTTATAATTCGTTAAAAATGAATACTTCTAAAATTTCTTTTAACATTTATTGCAAAAATGGAGTTGATGGCTTTTTAGCATTTAAAGAAAGACTCTATAAGATGATTAATTTAAATCCTGATAAATCTTACTATAAGTTATTATTCGGAGTTAAAAGAAATAATAATTCCATCAGATACGCTTATGTTAAAATTTCTTCAATGACTCCTCAGCATTTAATAGGAAACACTCTACCTATTCAAATTCAGCTAGAGCGTTATTCGTGGTGGTTTAATTCTAACGCATATGTCGAAGAAACTAGAATTTACACATGGAATAGTTCTCAAAATGATTTTATTCCTAGCGATTGGAATGTCAGCTCTCTAGTTTGCTCTGAAGTTCCATCACCACTAATTATTGAGTTAACTTCTTCAGTTGAAATTGATACCTATGAAATTCTTATTCAAAATTTTTACAGAAACGGATCTGAAGGCGATTTATTCGACGTTTGCAATGAAGTTTTATGCAGAAATAGAAATGTCTCTTCTCATATTATAAGCGATTTAAGTGCCCCTTATTATTCTAAAAAATACAATGAGCCTATTTTTAAAATTATGGAAGAATCTGAATATTTCTTCGAGGATGATATTTACGACGCTCAAAAAAATGACGGATTTGTTTTTGGCTTCGCACCTGAATTTCAAGCGATAAATAATCAGAATATAGGATTAGTCGTAATAGGTGGAGACAGCCACGAAGAAGGCACGACTTTCACAGAAAAAAGAAAATTTGTTCCTTATTTTAAGGAGGCATAAAATGATTGTTTTAAACGCATATAGAAGTTTTAATTTTGATTTTAATAAAGTAGATGAGACAACAGTTATTTCTTTTAATATTAAAAAAGATAGAGATGGCTCAGCTATTTCTACTTTTGTAATTAATGAATTTAGCGATATTAAAAAAGGTGATATTATTCACGTTGTTCAGAATTACAAATTTTCTTTATATATTGGTGTTATCGAAAATATTGCTAAAAATGAAGATAATAATACTTTCACTTTAAGCTGCACTTATATTTTTTCAGTTTTAAAACTTCCAATAAACATTGATGATTGGATGAGTAGTGCTGTTTCTTTTGAATATCGTGATTGCTTTAATAGTATTCGCGAACAAACTAGTGTTGATAATTTAAATTATATCGATTTTGGCTTTTATAACCATAATGGATTAACTACTAGTAGATTCTCAATCAGTAAGCCTAATTCTAATCAAAATTATACTTTTTTAGATTGTTTGAAGAATATGGTTCACCCTGATGAATATTTAAATCATTTTAAAGTCTTTTTCAGTTTAAACAAAAAAATTTACTTTATGAATGATGATCTTGGATTTCAAGAAAGAACAGTGATTTTTAACTACGACAATGGTGCGTATTTTTCTAAGAAAAAAAATAATACCATTTCATCTAATATAAATAAATTATTATTAGTTCCTTCTAGCTCAAATATTCTTTTCAAAGAATCATTAACATATTATTTATTAAACGACGGAACAATAACAACAAATTATGCTTCTTCTAGGAGAATAACTCCTGTTAAAGCTGCAATGCTATTTTATTCTGATGATGATGCTTATAACAATTCTTTAGAATCGTTAGCTCAAAGTTATTTTTCTCAACATAAAATAACTACTAGCTATGAGTTTACTTTTAAAGCTCCTGTTTCTGAAACACAAACAATTTCTTGGATTCCTGATCCAGTAGAGGACAAGACAGTAATGGTTGAATATTTTAATCCTTTTCAGCCAGTCTATGTAGTAGAAGATGGAAAGTTATCTCAAATGCTAAATATTGAAGAAATATCCTATTCTTCTGTCGATGAAAATGGTGACGCAATTTATACTTTTAAAATTGGAAAATCTCAAAGCCCTATTTCTAAATCGATTTTAGAAATAAATCAAAAATTAGAAAGCAATAGAACTAATTATTTATCAAATACAGCTGTAAAAACTGGAACTACTTCTAGTAGCGTTACAGGCGCACAAGCCATAGGTAGCGATACTTATTCAGGAATTGCAGATCAGGTTTCATTTGATTCAATAAGCAGAAATTCTACTTTATCTTTAAAAGATACTGACCACATTTTCTTTAGAAATGAAAATTTAAAAGCTAATGAAACGAGTAAAGCTGATTATTCAGCAGGTAAGACTTTAACTCAAATCTTAAGTGAAGGAGGTCAAGGCGGAGGGATTTCTTCTGTCCAAATATCTGGAACTGGAAACGCGGTCACCTCCGCTTCTTACAATACAACAAGTAAGATTCTTTACTTATATAAAAATAGCACTTTCGCTTTATCTACTGATATCAGTCAAGTAGTTTTAACCGCCACTCTAGGATTAGGCGTTTTAAATAACAATACCACTTGGGGAACTACAACTTCATCTAATGGCTATACGATAAGATGGGGGAGTGATCAAGCAGGCGGAGGTGGCTTCGTTTTAAGTGAAAAAGATGGTAAGACTTATATTCAGATTGATGGAGACTACTACGGAAATGAAGGTCAAAGTAGAGTAGCATATTACAGCGAGCTTTCTTCTTATGCTTTAAAAAGTGATCTTTCTTCTTATGTTAAATCTAAAGAATCGGACAACTCAAATATCTATAGTGAAATAATAAATCATGCTACTAGAGGAATCACTTTAGAGTATCATCTAAATTCAAATCCAAATGCTCGAGTAAAAATTGTTGATGGAGAAATAACTGCTGGGATTTATTACGAGCAAGGAGAAGATGACGACTATTTTTCTGAAATAAAACTAGATAATTATCAAATCTCTTATAAATCAACCGATGGCGACTATGAAAGTGTTCTTACTAAAGAAGGACTTTTTAGTCCTCATTCAGGAGTCTTCTTTAAAAATAATGCTAGCATCCCTCATGGAGCTGGCATTCATAAAATCAATGGTAATTTAGCACTTCAAAGTTCTTCAAATAGAATATGGATTTACAATTTAAATAATAGAGCTGGAACTTTTGATTTCAGCAACTGGATAGGAGGTCAAGATCCTACATATTATTTCCCATCAAAAGGGGGAACTTTTGCTTTAACTTCTGATACTCTTAAAAACTCATATCATTTAGGAGCGTTCGATAGCGTAAGTGGGAATACGATTACTAGACAAACGGGGTATGTAAATGTAATAGATTTAGTAAATAGTTTTAGTCGGTATCAATGGAATGATACAATATTTCAGGCAATAGTACCATTAAGTGAAATTGGTAGTTTAGGCGAAGAAACTTCACTTAGAAAATATATTTTAAGTGATAATGCAAATTACACAAGAGCTAATATATATGCAGCTGGTGCTGTTGATTATACTGTTTCAATTATGAATGATAAATTGAGTGTTAAAAACACAAATAATGATATTAATGTTTTAAAGCAATATTTATTACAACATCCACTTATTATTCAATATAAACTCGCAACATCATACACCGAGAGCATAATTGAAAACCAACCACTCAACACTTTAGATCAATCAGGCTCTCAATGGTTAAGGAACGAGTGGGAAAAAGGGTTGAATTTGATACCTAACTTCACTTGGTTAAATCATTACAGAATTGATGAGGCAACAGGACAAATGAGTGGTGGTGCTTGGTATCAAGAATTTAATGCCTTAAACGAGTATTTAACACTTAAACCAAATACAACTTATTCATTAAGTGCGAATGGTGGAAAAGGATCAAGATTATACATTCACTATTATGATACTAATAAAGGTTTTATATCGTCTGCTTATATAGATAGAGGTAACCAAAATTATTATGCATTTACTACAATTAACACATTTGCATTTGTAAGGTTTACAACTTATGGTAGTGGAAATCAAAGTGCTTTATCTCAAGTTATGCTTAACTATGGTTCTCACGCTTATCCTTACCAACAATATCAGGGGGGAATTGTTAGAGAAAATCAACTCAATAATTATTTGCCTTTAAGTGGGGGAACGATATCTTCTGGAAACGCTAATCCTTTATTAATAAATTCGACTTCTAATATTGATACATCACTTATATATTTCTCTAGAAATTCAATTCATAAATCTTCAGTAGGCTACACTTTTGGAATGGCATTTATTTCTGGAGAAGATTATCCATATCCTAAAATCGGAATCGTAACAAGTTTATATGGAAATGCTGGCACAGTTCCTGTAGGCAAGCCATTTTATTCTCCCGACAATGGTCAGACAATGTATCAATTGGCAACAACAGATCAAATTTCTGCAGGGCAACTTTTGATTAAAGAATTTTACGCTTATTCTTCTACGATGACTGATTTTCAAAATTGGATGAGATCTAATAGTAATACTGTAATATCTGTTATTTATTACAATTATGCATTTGGTGATAATTATGGTAATAGTGTAATTTTTAATATCGACGATAACGTCTATAAATTCGTTAATTCTAACGGAACACTTGGAAACGTTGCATTATATTCAGATGATGAATCGGGTGATGATTTAATCAGAGTTTATTATAAAGGGTAAAAAAACTATGAAAGCATATATTACTTTAAATAAAGACAACACTATTAATAGATTTGTCAAAATTACTGAAACTCACTCAGTAGAAGCTCCTGAAGAATATTTCTACGAACTTGACAAAGACTATAAAAATGTCATTCCTTTTAAATTCAAATTAGAAAAGACCGAAGATGAAGGAATCTATAAGTTAGTCGAATTAGAAGATTTCTCTCCTCTTAAGAAAGAAAGAGAAGAAAAAATAGCAAAAAAGAGAGAAGAATTAAATAGACAAGTTTCATTAAAAAATCAACTATCTACTCTTAAAGAGTGGTTCGTAAAGTATGACGAGCAAGTCTCGCAATATGAGAGAGCAAAGCGCTTGAATTTGGGAATAATTATACATATTAATTCTAAAGTTTACGCGACACTCAAAGAACTCGACGAAGAAGCTAGAGTTAATGCTGATAAAATTTCGGCGATTAGAAGAGAACTGCAGGAGGATGACTTATGACAGATGATGAAAGAGCAAAAATTCAATCACAAATTCAGCATCAATTAGAGATTCAAAAGCAAGGAGTTTTAGACGTTCTTTCTCAGACTGAGCCACAAAATGTTACTCCGAGTCCATTTTCTACTGAAAAAGGAAAAGTTTATAAATCTGAAGAGGAGCATTTCACTTCTGAAAAGCATAAGATTTACGGAAAAAATCAAATGCAGCATTTAGTTGATGATTCAATGACAGCCGCAGCTATTGGCGAGTTAAAAGATGAAGATTTTCAAACAGAAATTAAAGATAAAGCTCGAAAAGGAATGCGAAATGAGATTAATCGAGTTGGGAATCAATTAATCAAAGAAGAGCAAGATTCAGCGTATGACGCAAATAAAGAAGCTTGCGAAGATTTCGGAATGGAAGGTGGACGACCTACGTGGCAAATTAAAATGATGAAAATAGGTAGTGGGATTTGGTTTGCTATATATTACATTATAGCAATGTTAACCATCACTCCTATTTCAGTCTTTAGCAGAGGCTTGCGACATTTCTTCAAGAGAGATTGGATAGTCGTAGCCTTAGCAGTCTTCATTTGGCTAGTAGTCATATTATCTCCGTTGATTGGATATGGCATAAATAAATTAATTTCTATAGCAAATTAAATATTAAAAGAAAGGAGTTAAACTATGGAAAAAAATCAAGAAATTTTAGAAAAATTCAAAAACTACGTCAGCGATCTAAAAGCTGATAAAGATGAGAAATCTTCAGAAAGAGAAGAGTTAGTTCAAAAGTTAGAGAAAATCGATAGCGCTATAGCTGAAGACGATAAATTAATAGCAGCTATTGAGAATATTTTAAGTTCAGTTATTCCTGAATCTAAAAATGATGAATCTAATATTTCAGAAGATTCAGCCGCATCTTCTGAAAATTTGGACATATTAGAAAAGGATAACAAGGAAGAAGAAATCGACAGCCAAGAGGTCGCTCCTTCTGTAGTTGTTTCTCAAGACGCGACTAAAATTTTGTGTTAAATAAATAAAGGAGGTCTTCATGGAGCAGACTATTAAGATCCTTGAAGATGTTACCAAAAGCTTTGGATTTGTTGGAGCAGTTTGTGTGATTTTGATTCTAGCAATATCTCAAATAATTAAAATTCCTTTAAAAAACAAGGCTGATGAGTGGTCTTCTGCGACCGGAATTGACAAAAAAGTAATTACTTGCTGGTTTGTTTTCATTCCAATAATTATTTCTTTAATAGTTACTTTCATCTTCTATAGTTGGAGAATTATTAACTGGAATTATGAAAAGTTCTCTTGGGGAGGTTATATTTCTCAAGCTGGAGTCTTCTCAGCAATCTCTACTACTTTATACGAAGCAATCGATGCTTTTATAAAAGCAAAACTTGCTAAAGAAGCTAAGAGGTTGGGAGTTGAGACTTCTCAAACTAACTTATCTAAGATTAGAGTTGCTTATTCTAAAATGAAGAAAGAAGAGAAGAATCAAAAGAAGGCTTTAAAGGCTAAAGCTAAAGAAGAAGCTAAAGCTAAGAAGTTGGCTGAAGTTAAATTTAAAGAAGAAAAATCTAAAGAAGAACATATCGCAGCTTTAAAAAAAGAACTATCTGAATTAGAGAGTTCTAGTGAAAATAAGAATGTTAAATTAATTTAAATTTAAAAATCCTTTGCAAAGGTAAGATCTTTAATAATGCTGATAGTAGCTAACTCTTGGAGTTACTATCAGTTTTTATTTTTATAAATAAACAAAAAGTTTAAAAATTTATTGAAAAAGTATTGACATAGTTAAACAAATAGATTAATATATAATCAAGGAAGGGGAAAGCTTCCTAGAAAGAGAGAGTTAAAAATGGAAACTACAAGCGCAAGATTATTTAGTAGACATGATTTCGGTCACAAAGGAATGATGTGTGCTGTTGAAGTTCAAGTTGGTAAGTGGTATAAATTTCAAGTTAGTAATGAAATTTTAGGATACGGAAAAGTCACTAGAATAACTAACGATGGCTATTGCGAAGTTGAAAAATATTTTGAACTTCCTAAATACAGACCGTATGCATCTCATAATTGGTTTGACGATTTAAAATACGCTTTAATGACTGAAGAAGAAGAAAAATTATTTGCTTAATATTAAAAAAGGAGATTAGAAAAATGAAAGTAATTGATGGTAAAAAAATCTTAGAGGATGCGGACAATGTTTTAGTATTTAAACAAGTCACACATAACAATCCTTATTTTCAGAATTCAAATTTATTTGATATTTGCACTTTTGGAGAATTTAAAAAGAAATTCAAGACTTACTATGAATATTCAGAAGAAGATTATTTGAGCGGCTATGGTTGTAAAATTGAATATACTTGCAATCCTTTAAATAAAGATACCTGTTATCTAGAATTCTTCAGAAATCTAATGAATTGCACGCAAAAGCAATTAGCGGAAGCGACTGAAACTACAGCTATATATATATCAAATATTGAAAATGGCAAGAGAAATGGCACTGTTAAGTTTTGGAAGAAAGTTCAAAAATGCTTAAATGTTCCTGATGAAAAAATGTGGTTATTAATTAAAAATGACTATTTTAAGAAAATAGAAGAGACTGATTAATAAGATTTAAATTCTTTCTTAACATGACTACGATTTCGAGTTGACTTCCGTAAGGCTCACCATTTGAATGATTACTCGAACACTCGGAAAAATCCGATTGTTCGAGTTTTTCTTTTAACTTTTTAACTTTAATATCTCCATGCTGAATTATTAAATGTAGCCTAACCGTATCATCATCGATGATAGCTTTCTTTAAAAACGAAGTAATTAATCGGCGGAGTTTTTTAGAGTCAATATTCTTACTCTTGATCTGGTCGCTGATATTTTTAAAAGCTTTCTTAAGAATTTCAGGAGAGACAGTAGAAGAATTAGTTAATAAATCGAGTTGATTCTGATAAGAATTAATTTGATTAACTAAAGCGTAGTTTTTTTCTTTTAATTCTTCTAATTCTATGACTCCATCAATATAAGCATCTTGCATTCTACTTCTTTTATTCTTTAATATTTTAATTTTACGAGCTAATTCACTCATCTGCTTTTTATTGATTCTTTGATTAATTTTTTCGTTTATTAAAGAAGCTAAATACTCTAGATTCATGCCATTTTCAATATATGAGCAAATTCCATCTAAAACTAAATGCTCTAGCGCTTCCTTTTGATAACGAATAATAGGCTTTTTAGTTGTTGCATAATAATAATAGGTTTTGCCTAATTTACCAGTTGCAGATGATCCAGTAAAAGCATGACCGTTTTTATCAAAAACTAGTCCGCTAAGAATAAAATCTGTTTTTTTGAATTCTTCTCCTTTTACTTCCTTCCTTCTCCTGTAAGAATGGCGCTTGATGCCATCGTTGCATCGGTTAAATAAATCTTCTGAAATGATAGCTGGAGTAATATTTCTATAAGCTTTGCCATTTACTATTATTTCTCCAATATAAAATCTATTCATTAAAACTCTATTGATAAATTGGTAAGTATACGTTCTAAAAGGCGCGATTTTAAAACATTCTTCGATAATGTCTTTTTGACAATAGCCTTTTGCATAAAGATTAAAAATTAAGCGGACAACTTCTGCCTCATCTTCATTTATTTGAAATTTGTGGTCGTCTCCCTTTTTATAACCAAACGGAATTTTATGATAAACATATCCATTTAATGCAGCTTGCGTCATTCCTTTTTTAACTTCTCGAGAAAGATTTTGAGAGTAATAGGCGTTCATTCCAATAATTACTTGTTCTAGAATGATGCTTTCAGGAGAGTTCCCGAATTGCTCGACAACAGAAATTAGTCTTACTCCATTTTTGGCAAGATGATTTTTATAAATTGCTGTATCTGTTACGCTTCTAGAAAAGCGATCTAATTTGTGAACTATAACCGCTTCAAAAAGATGATCTGAAGAATCATCTATCATCCTTTGAAATGCTGGTCTTTTATCGTTCGTTCCTGTTAAGGCTTCATCAATATAAAAGTCTAAAAGTTCAATTTTATTTTTAGAACAAAACTCTCTGATAGCTGCTTTTTGCGCTTCAATAGAGAATCCGTCTCTTTGATTTTCAGATGAAAATCTGCAATAACCTACTGCTCTCATTTTAAACTAGTAACTCCTGAAAAGCTCTTAATTTAACATCGTGCTTATTCATAAATGAATCAACTAATTTATATAATTTTTCATACTCTTTAATATCTAAATAATCATAGTCTAGTAAGCACTTGCAAACCAATTTTAGAACAATATCGTCTTTTTTCTCTTTCATATTTGTGAAAGTTCGCTCATCTTCTGAGTAAACATATTTAACTACAAAGGAGCGCAAAGTAGTTACTAAATCGTCAACTTTGATTTGATTTCTTACGACTTCAGTTCCTAAAAGTTCTGAAATGGTGCAATTTAAAGCTGTTGATATTTTCTTAGCGTTTTTATTCGAGATAAACTCTCTATTATTCATGTATTCAGAAATAGTAGATTTACAAATACCAGTTAAGACAACTAAATCTTTTTGCCTAATGCCACGATCTTTCATCAAACTTTTTAAGTTATTCATAAGCACTCTCCTTTTTAATTTTATTTTATAATGTTTTATAAAAATGTCAATTTTCTGTTGACACACTAGAGCTTAGAATTTAAAATATATTTGTAAAGTTCAAGAAAAATAAAAACAAATTAACATGAAATACAAGAACATTAACAAGAATCTAATTATTAGAATTCAGAAAGAAAAGGGGCTAACATCAAGCGAAATGGGCGAATTGATGGGGCTAAATGGTCATTCTTATAGAACAATAAAGTCTAGTAAAATTAGAAACTTTTCTATAAATTCAGTCATTAAGTTAGCTAATCTTTTAAATTTAAATTTGCAAGATTTTTTTATAAATTAAAAGTTCGTAAAAATTAAAAACAAATAGGAGAGAGAGCGATGGTTAAAGTTAATAAAGTTGTTTTAGAAAACGAAGCTGGCGAGAAGGTTGAATTTAAAAAGGGGCATCCTGAAATTAGATTTACTGACAGTCAAATAGATTTTTTAATTGATTTAATCAATGAAATTAATAATTCTTCAATAAAAGTAGCTAAAGATATTAAAGAAATTAATATCTTAAAAATATGCAACTAAAAAGGAGGAAATTTAAAATGGCTGCTACTTTTGACTTTTATAAACTTAGACATGATGAATTCATCATTAAAAATGTTCACTTTGTTAGTGATGACAAATTTAAAACGAGTTGGCATGATCAGCGGATTATGTATTATTGACCAAACCATCAAAATAGTGATCGATAAATGGCTTATGAGATCAAGACTTGAAATAGAGCACATTTTCGGGTTTCACCCAAAGCTTAATACACAGCAGCTTTCTATATTCAATAACGAACTCGGACTTGGTCTGGGGATCGGAGTACTTAATGTTATAAATATCATTGTTCTGATCGTGATGATAGCTTTCTATGTATATCTTAATAGAAAGTATAATGATAATAAATTGGTTGATCCTGCCATGATCATGTTCACATCGGGTGCA
>OCVV012874704.1_pt1 | contig 13020 bp, 8 predicted proteins | sample 1539721 | NCBI WGS metagenome assembly OCVV01 (sample SAMN02144230, study PRJEB22623) | gut metagenome | biome: sheep rumen | host: Ovis aries | place: New Zealand
GTTCTCCTTTTTTGCATCTGTCCATACTATTCCGTCTTTTTCTAACTCTTTATATATTTCTAAAAGCTTCTCGTCAGTTATTTGTACTGACTTTACTTTTCCAAAATTATAAACTTCTAGGCATGAAAAATCATCATATCTTTTTCTAAAAAATGGCATAAGTAATCTTGGATGATAAGGTATTTCTTGTTTTCCAACATTATTACTAAACTTAATTACCTTTTTGCCTACTCTAAAGACTATTCCAGAAACACCAGAACCAACAAATTCAACATCATCAATATTTCCACTGGTTAAACTTTCAAGTATCGCTAGTTTTTCTTTTCTTGTATTATCCTCTCCAACTAATATTGATGCAAAAACTGAAACTTTACCTGAAGTTTTTATTAGGCTATTGAATTTTTTTACATCTTCTTCTACTTCGCTAAAGGCTAGTCTCATTATCTCGTCCATGGTTAATTCTTCATCAGAATCTTTTTTTACGTATGTTGTAGGTACTTTATCATATAGTTTTTTCCACACGTCAAATTCTTCTATAACGCTTCTAAAGTCTTCTTCGCTACGCAATGTATCTACAAAACAAAAGAAATCATCAACAGCATTCATATTTCCAAGTCTTCCTGTAAGATTTCTCCTTATTGTATCGAATTCTGTTTTTGCTTTTTGTTTATAAACAGAACTTTTCCCCATTATTTCCAAAATCTGTTGATAACTTACTGCTTGTTTTTCTGTAATTGTAGGATATGTCTCATCTAAATACCTTTTACTATCTGGGTATGATGCTAAAGATTCTATTAAACTATTAAAATCAAGCACAGAAAAACTAGAAGCAAGAACAGGTAAATCTTCTAATACCTCTGCTCTTACTCTCTCATCTTCGATTCTTAATTTTTTTAATGATACTTCACCCATATTATTTGACCCTAATTTATGTATGTATTTTATCATAGCATAACCCTTAAGAGCAATAAATTATTTACATTTTTGATTATTGTGATATAATAGCCGTATAAAGCAAAAAGGAGATCTACCATGAAACTAAATTCAGATGATCAAACTCTTGCTGAAAGTAAAATCTTATTACTTTATATTTTATCTAAGGTTAAGAAATCAATCTCACACAATGATTTGCTTGACCTAGTTACATCAATTGTAGATATGAACTATTTTTACTTTCAACAGTTTTTGTTAGATTTAATTGAAGATGAATATGTTGAAAAAACAACTCAAGATGATAGAGATTTTTATAAAATTACAAAGAAAGGTTCTGAAGCAGTTGAAATTACTATTGGTATCGTACCAGGAATTTTGAAACTTGATGTTGATAGTAAATTCAAAGAAAACCTTGATAGTATTAAAGACAAAAACTCAATTATTGCAGAATACAATCCTATCAATGATAAAGAATATATAGTAAGATGCAAAATTGTTGAAAATGACGATACAATATTTGATCTACAACTTCATGTTGGATCAGTAGAACAAGCCAAAGTTATAGTTGAGAATTGGAAAAATAAAGCCATAAAGCTATACCCTGCTTGCTTAAATTTATTAATTGATGAAGAAAATAATGATAACAAAAAAAACTAGCCTTTGGCTAGTTTTTTGTTATCTTCTTAAAATTTCTTTAAATACATTCATTATCTTTTCAAGCATTTTTTGGAACATACTCTTTTCTTTGTATGTAACAATTCCATATCCTTCTTCTACTGGAATATGTTTTTCTTCAAATATGTTATCTGGAGAATACTTCTCTCTTTTCATACTTTCTTCTAACACTTCTACTTGTCTTTTCTTCTCTCTTAATGCTTCTTTTTGTTTATCTGTAGCAATATATTTTTCGAAAAGGTACATGATTAAAGATCTGGCTTCTATAGATACTCCTTGCTCTTCCATTGGAAGTTCTGGATTATATACAAACTTATAATCTGGATTTGCATGTTCCCTCATTGCTTTAAAGTTGTAGTCTGGTATCTTATCTAAATCTTCTTTATTCAAATATTTAATTATTTCTAATACTTCGTTATATGCATTATAGTATTTAACATTTTCCATAAAGAATAACCCTTCCTTTGTTTATTTTGTGACATCATCTTTATCCTGATTTATTCCGATTTGTCTTGTCTGTCTCACATCGTTTTCAAGTTGATCTCCAACTTCTTTCATTGCTCCAATAACTCTTGTAGTATCCCCTAATCCTTTTATCATATCTGAAGTTGGAATTTGATATTTTTCTTTTAGTGAATCAGCTATATCTATTATAGGCATTTGTTTTTTTGAAGTTTCTTCTTGTGGGTCCATTCTCATTACGTTTTTGCAAGCTTCGTTAGCTTTGGCTTCAAATGCTACAAGCTCATCTCCATAAAACATAATACTTTCTAGATCTGGTCCACCCTCTAAATCTTTTATCAAATGTTTTGTTTTTGCTGTTTCAATAATTTTTGCGTACTCGCAAAACAATCCTATTAAGTCGACGTCTCCGTGTATAGTTGGTTTTGCATCCCTATCTTTATTATTATACATGGCTTCTATTACATCAGTATATTTAGCTGGTTTTCCACCATTTGTAATAATGTTTAGCCCATCTTCTGGACCAATATTTCTAGATTCGTATTTTCCATCTTTTGTTTTTGTTACTCTTGTATATGCATTATGTGGTTTTGATACTACATCTACAATTCTAACTTTATCTTCATTAAATAGTATTCTATCTACATTTCCTACTTTGGTTTCTCTTCCAAGTAATTGCCCAAGTTGGCTAAGTGCAGCTTCTCTTACCATCATTGACAACTCGCCTCTTTTTAAACGTAGAAGTCCAAGTTCATAATTTTTTTCGCTTTCTGGAGCATTTTCTAGATCTTCAATCAAATCATCTACTTCCCTTATTAATCCTTTAATATTAACAGGTTTTGAGTTTTCATTTGTTTGTTCTTCTATAGATACTTTGCTTTTTCCATTTTCCTCAGAAACAGACATTATGTAATTGCCACTAACAACTGGAACTGCTTCAAAGTTATCAATGAATTCTGATACACTTTTTATATCTTCTTCTGTTGGTGCTTTTTCAAATTCTGACATATTAACATCAAAGGTGTACACAACCATTTCTTCAAGAAGTTTTCTTGCATATTCCAAGCCTTCCATTGGAGTTAGATTTCTATCTCCTTTTCCATCTTTTATATCCTCAATTACCGTATTTGGAAGTGCATTACGATGCGTACTATCATTCAAAAAACTTATAGTTGCTCCTACAGCAATATTTAAATTTCTATTAAATATTTGAAGTGCTCCATCTTCTCCCAAGGCATAAAAAAGTTTAGGATTAACTTCTTTTCCGAATAATCCTTTTGAATTTTCACCAATTTTACCTTTAAGAGTATCTCCAATATCTGCTATATTACTCTTATGTGTATAGTGAAAGCCCTTAGAATTACGGTTATTGTTTCCTGATTTAAAGTCTTCAATTAGTTCTCCTACTTCTTTTTCTTTCATTTTTTCTCCTTCGTTTTTTGGCTTCAAAATAATACTATCATAACTAATTTTTTTGTTCAATAATTATTACGAATATATTTCAAAAAAATTACAATAATAAAAAAAGACTACTTGAACATAGTCCAAGTAGCCCTTGAAATCTGGTTATTTAATGAGTCCCAATGCTCTATTAGCTTCGTATAAAACAATGCTTGTTGCAACTGCTGCATTTAAACTTTCTGTTTTTCCATTCATTGGAATTTTAATTCTATCAGATGATGCATCTAATACTTCCCTGCTTACTCCATTTGATTCATTTCCAATTACTATTGCTGAATTTTCATAGTTTATGCTATAGATAGATTTATCAGTTCTTAGGTCAGTTGAATATACTTTTATTCCTTTTGATTTTAGATTCTCTACCTCTTTTACTAAGTCTTCAACATATATAACATTTACTCTAAAAATTGCTCCCATCGTAGATCTTACAACTTTAGGATTATATATGTCTAATGTATTTTTTGATACTATTATTTGTTTCATATTTAATGAATCAGCAGTTCTTATTATTGTTCCCATATTTCCAGGATCTGATATTCCATCTAGTATTAAGAAAATCTTTTCATCATATGAAATCTTATTGCTACTTGCTTTCTCAACAATTGCTATTATCCCTTGTGGATTAACTACATCTGATATATCACTAAACACACTATTTTCAACTATACTAATATTCATTTTCTCTATTTCAGGAATTTCTCTTAAGATTTCATCTTTGTTTTGCTCATTTATGTATATACTCTTTAAATTAACTTTCTCTGCTAATGCTTCTTTAACAATCTTTATTCCTTCAATAACAAACTCTGAATATTCTTCTCTATATTTCTTTTGAAAAAGCTTCTTAATGTGCTTAATTTGCTCATTTGCTTTACTTGATATCACTTGCATTTTAGATACCTCCATTTACATTATATTGGGAATTGTGAATTTTTTCAACATTTTTTGCATTTTTTATGTAAATCTCTTTAATTTTTGCCTATTTTGTGCTATAATCATCGGAGTGATACTATATAAACAATATGAAGGAAAGGTGATTCACATGAAACTGGAAGACAACTTTAAGAACTACCTCGACAACACTGACCTCGTACCTGTTCAGTTTGATGGCACTCTTAATGGAGTGTTCAAAATTCGGTTCAGTAGCGTAGTCAGGCCCGAACAGTTCGCCAGGATCAAAGAATTCCTTCATATCAAGCCTGCCATCAGGTATTGGGTTTGTGTGGATGGTCACAAGAAGCATGAACTCCGTTCTTCGGAGGAATTTACTTCCTGCGAGGGTGACACTATCGTCATCGCCATGCCGCACTTTCGCGTCTTTTACAACATCTACGAGCTCATCAAGAGCTTCGGGGTTAAAATAGAGGGCGCGAAGATTGAGGAGGGAGAGATTTCGTATGAGTACAAGCTCAAGGGCAGAACTGTCCTCAATTACGATGAGCTTGGTCAGATTCAGCTCGAAGTTGATCCTTCCGTCGAGAACCACAATTCCTGCCGGCAAATGGGATGCAATGGTGATTATACCTTGAACATCCGGTTTGATAGGAAGTAATTCAAGATTCGGCGACAGATCACTAGCACTGTTGTGCGCTCACAAAAAGGAGCACGGAGAATTCCGTGCTCTTTGAGTTTTTATTATAATTTTGATAAGAAGTCTTTACATTCACCTAGAATGTTTTTCATATCTTGAATTTTAAATGTTATATATGGTTCTGTAGCTGGAGAAAACTTTATTCTATTTCTAAATGTTTTCATAAGCTTGTCTACAATATCAAAATTGAACTTTTCACTATCAAAATAGAATACTATTCTTTCATCTCTTTGTTGAATCTTCAAAATAGATTTTTCTCTTGCTAAGTTTTTAATTCTAGCTATCTCTATTAAGTTTTCAACTTCATATGACATTTGACCATATCTATCTATAATCTCATCTGTTATATTTTGTATATCTTCTTCTGTTCTACACAAAGCAATATTTTGATATACTTCAATTTTTTGACTTGCATTTTCGATATACTCTTCTGGAATATAGCTTGTTACATCTAGTTCGATTTGTACATCAACTTCTTCTACTACTTCTTCACCTTTAAGTTCAAGAACAACTTCGTTTAGTAATCTTGTATACATGTCATATCCTATTTGATCCATATGTCCATGTTGGATTTCACCCATAAGTGATCCCGCTCCACGAATCTCTAAGTCTCTCATTGCTATCTTAAATCCAGAACCAAATTCAGTAAATTCTTTAAGTGCTCTTAGTCTTTCATCAGCAACTTCTGTTAATTGCTTATCTCTTCTATAAGTTATATATGCATATGCTTGTTTATCTGAACGGCCTACCCTACCTCTTATTTGGTATAGCTGAGCTAGACCTAATCTATCAGCATTTTCTACAATGATTGTATTTGCATTTGGAATATCTATTCCAGATTCTAGTATTGTTGTGCATACTAGGACATTACATTTCTTATCTATAAAGTCTTGCATGATGTCCTCAAGTTGGTTACCACTCATTTTACCATGAGCAAATCTAACATTTGCCTCTTCAACAAGTTCAGAAATATAATTTGCTTTTCTCTCTATTCCTTCAACATTATTGTATAAGTAGAATACTTGTCCGTCTCTTTCAAGTTCTTTTGTTATCGCTTCTTTTATTACCTCATCATCATATTCTAAGACATATGTTTGAACTGGTTTTCTATTTTGAGGTGGTTCATATATAACTGACATATCTCTCATTCCAACTACTGACATATGAAGTGTTCTTGGAATTGGAGTTGCTGTCATTGTAAGTACGTCAACATTATTCTTTAACTCTTTAATCTTTTCTTTGTCTTTAACTCCAAATCTATGCTCTTCGTCTATAATTAGAAGTCCTAAATCTTTTGGTACAACATCTTTACTTAATACCCTATGAGTTCCTATTAATATATCTATTTCCCCTAGAGCAAACTTTTTAACAATTTCTGTTTGTTCTTTTTTTGTTCTAAAACGATTTAGAAGTTCAATTCTTATTGGATATTCCCCGATTCTTTGTTTAAAAGAATCGTATTGTTGCTGAGCTAAAATTGTTGTTGGAACTAAATATATAACTTGTTTTTGATCCATAACTGCTTTAAATGCAGCACGAACTGCAACTTCTGTTTTACCATAACCAACATCACCACAAAGAAGTCTATCCATTGGTCTTGGTTTTTCCATATCTTTTTTGATTTCTTTTATACATCTTAATTGATCATCTGTTTCAACATATTCGAAGCTATCTTCAAATTCTTGTTGCCAAGGTGTGTCTGGGGTGAACGCATATCCTGCCATCTTTTGACGTCTAGCATATAGTTCAATTAATTCTTCTGCGACTTCTCTTAAATTGTTCTTTACTTTTGCTTTTGTCTTATCCCATTCTTTTGAACCTAACTTGTTAAGTCTTGGTCCTACATTTTCTGGGCCTATATATTTTCTAATATTATCTAAAGCATCTGTTGGAACATAAAGAATATCACCATCTTTATATTTAAGTTTGATGTAGTCTTTTGTTACTCCATCAGCTTTAATAGTATTTACTCCTAAAAATTGTCCTATACCATGTGCTCTATGAACGATATAATCACCTGGTTTTAAGTCAGCAAAAACAATCTTTTCTCCTTCTTTAAATGCATTAGGAGTTTTAAGTCTCTTCTTTGTTTTTACTTCAAACATATCACCTGTTGAAAATACTATTAAGTTCAAATCGTAACATTCGAATCCCGCAGAAAAAGCTCCTGTTGTGATATTTACCACCCCAAGAGTTATTTCATCTTCTAAATTTTCAACAAAATTATTTGGTATTTCTTTTTCTAAAAGTAATGTAGATAGCTTCTTGCAATTTTCCGTGCTTCCGCCTAGAATTACTGTTTGTTTTCCCCTATTAATTGCTTCTTGTAGTTCCTGAAACAGTAAATCCATTGAACTACGAAAAAAGTTGACCTCCCTATAGCTAAAGCTATATCCGTTTCTTTTTGCATGCATACTTAGTCTATCAACAAATCCTACATCCTGTTTTTCAAGATATATAATTTGTTTCTTTTCTAGACTTTCTATAAACCTATTGTAATCATCCATATTTGTTAATACTTCAGGAACTACTTTGCTTTTAATTACTAGGTCTCTTTTTAAATTATCATTATCCTTAGAGATATTCTCTGCTCTTGCTTTTATCTTAGATATTTCGTCTAAAAATAGAATAGATTTTTTATCTAGATAATCAAGAAGTGTATTGGTTTCATCATAGAAACAATTAAAATATTTATCTATTTTAGTTAAGTAATCGCCAGCTTTGATTTGATTTACATCTTCTTCTACTTTATCTCTTACTGACTTAGTATAAGTGTTTTCTTCAATCTTTTCACATACTTTTTCAACTGGTTTTTCTAGTAAGAATTCAAATGCTGGATATATTTCTACATCATCTAGCATATCAATTGTTCTTTGAGTTGCTATTGAGAATCTTCTTATTGAGTCTACTTCATCACCCCAAAGTTCAATTCTTACACCGGTTTTTGATGATGTTGCAACATCTATGATTCCACCACGAACGGAAAATTGACCTTTACCTTCTATTAGATCATATCTTTCATAACCTAAAAGAACTAATTTTTCTTTTAATTCTTCTAAGTTAATAGTGTCACCATTTTTAATGCTAACAACATTTTTATACAAGTTCTCTTTTGAAATCATCTTTTGCATAACAGCTTCTATTGTTGTTACAACTATGATTTTTTCCTTCTTAACAAGCTTGTTTAAAACTGAAATCCTCTTATATAATGTGTCTTTACTTTCAGCAACATAATCAAAACTAATTACATCTCTCTTTGGGAAGAAATTAACTTGATCTCCAAAGTATTCTAAGTCTTTCATTATCTTTTTAGCTTGCATTTCGTTGTATGTTACTATGCATATTGGTTTATCTGTATAGAACTTTGTTGAGTATGCCATGTGAACTTTTCCAACATCTGTTAAGCCAGAAAGCATAATAGGACTAGTGCCTTTGTTTACCTCAAATAGGTAATCACTGAATTTTTTCACATTAGGTACTACTTTTACTAATGAGTTCATTATATATATCCTACTCTCCTTAACTAATTATTTTTTATAAAAGATACTTCTCCATTATATAACAAATATATCTAAAAATCAATAAAAAGCAGTATTTTTTGACAAAAAGAAGATCCGCTCGGTACTTGCCTAGCGGATCTAATTATCATTCACATCTGTACGATTACGAACAGCCGAGCGGTTTACTCGGTAAAACCTTTCTCTTCGTCTCTAATCTGACGAATTTCCCGATTGTGTTTATCCCTCATAGCATCCTTTTCTCTGATTACCTCGAAGTAGTTCTTGGTAAGGGTGTGGATATAAACCATAAGGGCAATAATCACAATGACTAATGCTGCGATAGCGATGATTCCCAAGTAAAAAAGAAGTTGATTTAATGCGACTTCCATATCGTCCTCCATTTCTTTATCTCATTCTTTTCTTTATTCGGATTTCAACATTATCGTACAAATGGAAATGATAACCAGGCGACATGAGAATATACTTATAGAATCTCTGACATAATATCGCCTTCTAAATAATTATTATAGCATATTTTCGCATATTAATCAAATTTATCATGAGGCAAAAACAAAAGCCTCAGATTTTATTCTGAGGCTTTCTAGGTATATTTTAATAACTTGTTGGTGTAAGTGATCCTAAGAATCTATTTACAATATTTGTTACTTTATAGTTGTTCCAATTATTGCTTGTAATACTTACTCTATAGATTATACTATTTCCGTCTGATAGAAGTTCTGTATGGAAATAATCTTCTGTTCTATCATCTAAAGTATCATTGCTAGATGAAGCTAGTGCCCAAAAGTCATCTAAGCTGTTTGTAAATCCTGCTCCACGTGCTCTTTTTCCTGATACTGAATAAATATAGTCATTTATTTGTGCATCATCTTGGTATGTTACTATCATAGGTTCATAAATCTCAATTGTCATATTTGATTCAATTGGTGTATTAGTTTCTTTATTGATACCTACTGCTAAACCACTAATTGTTGTAGCAAGTGATCCTTGAGATGATCCTCTCATATATCCACCAACTTCATTTAAGTTAAATATTGATGGATAGCTTAATCTTAGTCCTGGTGACCAATAATCTGACCAGCTCATACTAGAAGCATAGTTATCAATTTTGCTGATGTCATAATTTGTTGTAGGTGTTTCAGATACTGTGTTAGTTGCAGTAGTGTTTGTAGGTGGAGTAGGTTGTGTAGGCTCAGCCACTACTGTGTTTGTGCTTGTACTAGGTGTTACTATGTTTTCTGTATAACCATGATTTGCATCTACATTATCTGTATCCTCAACTCTTGATGTTCCCTCACTATATTCTTCTGAATTATACTCGTTATGATATAATTGATCATAGTTTTCTATTCTATATTTAGAATATTTATAGTCTTTGTTTACTGTAAATTCTACTGATGTAACAAATTGTGGTAAGCTTTCTATGTTATTGTCTGCATAATTTCCATCTGATGGCATTACATATATAAAGTCTGCAGTATACATTCCTGCTTCATAAACTAAGTATTTTACATCTAATACTAGTACTCCAAATGGAGCATCATTTCCCTCTTCTACGAATATTCCGTTTTTAATTGTTATAAATGTATCATCTTTAACTAGAAGATCTTCTGGTTTTGATACGTTTTCTCCAAAGATTTCATTATAAGCCTCTAAAACATCATCTGTATATGCTTTATCTGATCCTTTTTTCTCTATAACATATTTTAATGCTGTATCTAATTTGCATATTTTTTGAGCTCTAGATGGAATTACTTCTCCGCCAAGTTCTGGAACTGAATTTAGTAATTTTCCAAATTCTTCTTTAAGTTCTATCTCTGATAGTTTTTCCATTTCTCCGTCTTGAGCACCACCACTTATAATGTCAATTTCTTTCTTGTCTAAATCTATTAATAATTTAGCTAATGATTCTTTTGATTTATCGATTAATTCTAATGTTATTTCGTTTGTTGATGAAGTCATTCCTTTAAGAACTATTTCTTTTTGATATGTTACTTCTGTTCCATCTGAAACTGATTTTGTAGCAAATACTTCGTCTGATAATATTTTATCGTTTGCATTATCTCTTACAATTGCTTTTGAAATATAATTCTTTCCTGTGTGTTCTGTAACAGATAAGAATAATTTTGCCTCATCATCTTTAACTTGTAATTTGTTTACTTGAATAGATAAATCTTTTGATAAATTAATGTTTGAGTATGAAATTGTAATATCTCTATCCATTAATATTTCATCTTTTTCTGCGTGACCTGCCCCGCCTGTAACTAAGTTTCTTATCATAAAGAATACATTGTTATATCCTTTTGTTGCTGCATAGCCATTTACTGCTACAAATACAACTAATAGGCTTGCTGCAACTGTTAAAAATCTCTTTTTATTAAACTTCTTTGTTGCATTTTCTATTTTAACAACTTTTTCCTTTTCTTCCATATTTACATCCCCTTTTAAAAAATTATTAAACACATCATCAGCCTTTTTTGAAATCAAATCATCATTTTGAAATTTTTGTTTTATAAATTCATCTTTTTGATTATCCAATGCTTTCACCTTCTTCCTTTTTTAGTATGTCGTAAAGCTTGTCCCTAGATCTTGAAAGTCTAGACTTTACTGTGCCTTCTGGAATGTTAAGCATCTCTGCGATTTCATTCACTGAAAATTCGTCATAATAATATAAAACTGTAACTACTTTTAAATCTGGATCTATCTTGCTTAATACATTTTCTACCAATGATTCTTCTTTATATACATCGTAATAACTTGCGTTTTCATCTTTTTCCATCATTTGATTAATTGATGAAATCTTTTTGTTTTGCTTTATGATATCGTAGCATTTGTTAATTAAAATTCTTGTTATCCATGTACCAAAATAGTCTTTATTATTTAAAGAATTAAAATTTTTGTAAGCACTCATTAGTGTTTCTTGTATTGCATCGCAAGCATCATCATCATTTTTTAAAATAGCCATAGCTGTTTTATACAATTTAACTCTCATGGAGTTTATTAAGCTTTCGAAAGTTTCCGGATTACTTTCTATTCCCTTCATTTTGTTCCTCCTACTTATTAGACTGATATTTTTTTTAAAAGGTTCACGAAAAATAAAAAAAGTTTAAAATTTTTTATTTTCTCAAAAAGTATTATATTTTACTTTCATTTATTTATCAATAAAAAAAGCAATTCTTTTCGAATTGCTTTTTAAAAAATTTTTTAGTTATTTTCTTCTGGAATTCTATATTTTTCTCTTGCTACATATGATGTATGTAGTAATTCATGAGCTCTATGTCCTCCGGCTTCTCCTAAATACTCTTCATATATTTGTTTTAAAACTGGATTTTCATGAGATTTTCTAATTGTACTCTTCTCATCAATATCATATAAAGCATTTGCACGTAATGATCTAATATCAATATTTGCTCTTTCTTTAGATGATCTGATTGGTTGTCCACCACCCATTACACATCCACCTGGGCAAGCCATGATTTCAACGAATTGATAATCAGCTTTTCCTTCTTTAATTTCATCAAGTATTGTTTTAGCATTCTTTAATCCTGAAGCAACAACAACGTTTACTTTTGTTCCGTTCATATCTAAAGATGCTCTCTTGATTCCTTGCTCTCCACGAACTGCTTCATAATCTAATTTTTCGAAAGCATTTCCTGTTACTTTTTCTTGAACAGTTCTTAATGCAGCTTCCATAACACCACCAGTTGTACCGAATATAGCAGCAGCACCTGTTGCTTCTCCCATTGGAGAATCAAATCCTGTATCTGGAATTTCTGTAAATTGGATATGAGCTTGTTTGATCATTCTTGCAAGTTCTCTTGTTGTTATAACTGCATCAACATCATCAAATCCAGCACCTTGTTCGTCATCTCTTGTTCTTTCAAACTTTTTAGCTACGCAAGGCATAACTGATACAACAAATATTTTTGATGGATCAATATTATTCTTTTCTGCATAGTATGATTTTAAAATTGCTCCAAACATTTGATGAGGTGATTTACATGATGATAAGTGTGGAATTAATTCTGGATAGTTAAGTTCTAGGTATCTTACCCATCCTGGACTACATGAAGTAATCATTGGAAGTACTCCACCATTTTGGAATCTATCTAAGAATTCTGTTCCTTCTTCAACTATTGTAAAGTCAGCACCTGTATTTGTATCAAATACTTTATCAAATCCTAAGTTTCTTAATGCTGTTACCATTTTTCCAGCTGCATTTGTTCCGATTGGCATTCCAAATTCTTCACCAATTGCAACTCTAACTGCTGGAGCTGTTTGTGCGATAACATATTTATCTGGATCTCTTAATGCTTTCCATACATCTTCTGTTGAATCTTTTTCTGTTAATGCTCCAACTGGGCAAGCTTCGATACATTGACC
>OCVV010922366.1_pt1 | contig 13018 bp, 13 predicted proteins | sample 1539721 | NCBI WGS metagenome assembly OCVV01 (sample SAMN02144230, study PRJEB22623) | gut metagenome | biome: sheep rumen | host: Ovis aries | place: New Zealand
AGACTTCTATATTCAAGTTCTCCAAACTGATAATCAAAAAACTTATCGATTGTGCCAGTGTAAATTACCTTGTCAGCCATACTGAGCCATTTTTCTTTGTCATCAAAGAAATCGGTATTCAGCTGGATGTCAGAACCTTCAAGCATCTTCTCTATAATCTGAGTGTAACCACCCATCGGGATTCCCTGATAGCGGTCGTTAAAATAGTTGTTGTCAAAAATGAGTCGAACTGGAAGGCGCTTAATGATGCTGGCAGGAAGCTCTGTACATGCCCTGCCCCACTGTTTTTCAGTGTAGCCTTTTATGAGCCGCTCATAAATGTCTCGACCTACAAGACTAATTGCCTGCTCTTCAAGGTTCTGCGGTGTTTTTCCAGCCATTTCGGCAGCCTGCTCTGCAATACGCTTTTTTGCGTCTTCGGGACTAATTACATCACTCCAGATTTTTGCAAATGTATTCATATTAAACGGTAAATTAAAAAGAATGCCGTTATAATTTGCCACAGGACAATTTGTGTATCGGTTGAACTCAGCAAACTGATTTACATAATCCCATACCTCACGACTATCAGTATGAAATATGTGTGCTCCGTATTTATGCACATTGATTCCGTCAATATTTTCGGTGTAAATATTACCGCCAATATGAGAACGTTTCTCAAGCACGAAGCATGATTTTCCATGGTTAATGAGCTGATGTACAAGTGTTGCAGAGAACAATCCTGCACCTACAAAGAGAAAGTCGTAGTGTTTCATAATGTTTTCCTTAACAATACTATTTGAAAATTTTTAGTACTAGTCTCAAAGGTATAAAGTTTGCGATTTGAATAATCTTAAGAAGTTTTTTGTCCACATCCCTAGCGACAGGAAGTTTTAAAAGTGATAAATCTGTAATAAACTTTTCTGTAATAGTTCTATCCTTAAAATTTGATTTTAAATATGTAAGTAAATGTGATATAAACTGAGAAATTAGCCAGAAATTAGTATAATTTACTATAGATTCATCTTGATATACATTTTCAAAACAACGCTTTTTTCTTATTTCGTAAGAATTAAAATTAGTCTCTGAAAAAGTTTTATACCCCTGCATCGTTGAATCATTTCGAATTTGATAAATATAACAATGTCGAGAATGGTATAAACAACTCTCTGCACATTTTAGCACAAGCAGTAAAAACTCAACATCTTCTCCAATCTTAAGTCCTGCCGTATAGGCAATCTTATTCTTAATGAGGAAATCTTTTTCATATATACAGCTACATATATGAAAACACAGTTTTTTAGCAAAATATAACTTTTTTAATTGTAACGAGTCTAATTGTTGTCCGTCAAAACCTAGTGCTGCATAATCCTTTAAGAAGCGTCCGTGATAATATGAAGAATAACCAAAACCAAAGAATGAATTATTCGGATTATTTTTTAAAACACTCCGATAAAAATCTAAAGTTCCATCTTCTAAAGTATCATCTGAATCAAGAAAATAAATGAACTTTCCAGAAGCAGCGGTAATGCCGACATTACGAGCTATTGAAACACCTTCATTTTTTTTATCAATTAGATGAATTGTTTTATTTAATATTGAATATTTTCGTACAATTTCTGCTGTTTCATCTTTTGAACCATCATTTATAACAAGAACTTCACATTCAGAAAGATCTTGGGAAATCAGCATATCGAGAGTATTAGAGATAAATGTTGCTGAATTATAGCAAGGAATTATTATTGAAATTAAGCAATTATGCATTTTCGTTAATTAAGTCTATAATGTGACTATAGTATTGATTATTATTCTTATAATCATAGTTTCTTAGATACAATTCCCTAGATTTTTGATTATATGTTTTTATATTTTCTTGTTTTAGAATTTTTATAAATTCTTTATCTGAATTTGCAATTAAGAAACAATCTTTATCTTTCTCGTATCCAATAGCAGCGAAATCCGTGCAAACTATTGTTTTTCCGAACATTAATGCTGAAATTAATTTTACTTTCATTCCTGAACCATGATATATTGGACAAACAAAAGCCTTAGCTTCTGAGAATAATTTTTGTAAATCATCAACAAAACCACATACTTTCACATTCTTAGGAAGATTATAATTAAAAAAAAGATTATCCATTCCTTTTCCCGCAATAACAAAATCAAAATCAACATTAGGTGCAATTTTTTCTACAAGGTCTTTTGCAGCTTCTTCATTTGCAAAAAAAGCACTTCCAAAGAAAAGATAGTATTTACCCTTGTTGTTTAATAAAAGATTTTTGTTTAATTCATCAGGTAATGTTGCAGGAACAATACTGTAATTAAAATCATCGGGATTAACATTATTTTTATCTTCCTCAGTAATATATATTCTATAATCTGAAAACAAAGTACTATTCTTTTGTGATTTTATTGCAGCATTATAAAGAGTGTAGTATAAAATTCCTTTGGCTTTATAGAGATCATAATAATATTGAATTTCGTTGTTATGAAAATTAACAACAATATATATATCAGGATTCTTTTTTTTAATGAGTTTTATTACCTTTCCATTAACACTATCATCAAAATAGATTACCTTAATATTTTCTTTTCTTATAATTTTCAATATCTTTTTCGAATCAAAAAATGAGGATTTTAAATAGCCGAACAATGAATAGAAAAATATGCTAATTTTTCTCGGATTTCTATAGATATAATAGTCTGTCACTATAAATTGTTCTGAAAAAATAGAATGTGACTTTCGTGCAACATCTGCCCCACCAGAGCAGTCTTGAAAACTATGCGTATATACAAATAATAATTTTTTCATTTTCTTAGAGTTCTGTAATATTTTTTCGCTTTATCTTTATGATTCCCAAAAAAATTAGGATGAAAAAAGTCCATATTGCTGGAACAAATAGGCCAACCTGTCTAAGTGAAGTTCCTTGCATAATTGTAAAAGAAGCTACAAATGGAAGATAATTAATTGCAGCTAAATTTTTATGAATCAAAGTATCTGTAAGCAATTTGTATACAAAAAAATAAAGAAGAATAATAGTTATATACACAAGTGGATAAAACCAATGAAGTTTTGCAAATAATAACATATATGAAATACCAACTCCAGCTGACATATTTTCTGAATAGTCTGGATAAACTGATAACATTATGAGATTTGAAAAAACTCTTTTGGATTTATTTTTCATTAGAAAACCTGGTACCCAGGGATAACAAAACGAAAGTAGCTCAGTTTTCTGATTATTAAATTGATAATATAAATTAATTATTTTTTCTTGATTTTGAATTGCTACACAAGCATTTGGAATTTTTGTCAATCTCTCAAGTAAATTTAAAAGTGCTTCTCCATAAGAAACTTGAATAAATTTACCAAACCGTATAAAGTTTTTATAGGGATAAATGATTGTATAAACAGCACCACCTGATAAAAAAACTAACGGAAGCAAAATTAACAATCTTTTTTTCCATTTAGAACTACTCATACAAAGAATACAAAAGAAAAATGTCAAGAAAAAACTTGACCATCCCTGTAGTAATTGTAGCAATATATAAGCAACGGTTACTAAATAATAGGAAAAATTACGCTCGGCATTATATTCGATAAAATATATCCAAAAGAAAAATTCATAATTAAGCAATGCTAATAAAGATGATAATGGTGAACTTTTATATTCACCTCCTGCTTTTCCAACCCCCGTAGTAAATAATAGGAAAAAATTCATTGCAAAAATTATTAATAAATATAATTCAATTTTTCCTCTTTCAAAAGAAATCGAGTATTTTGAAGAAATAGAAAATCTCTTATTTTGAAAAAAATAGCTAAATAATAATATTGTTATAATGAAAACAGTAACAGAAAAAATAAAAATGAGATAAATATTATCATAAGACATTGTTACTTTTAATTTAGCATGGGTAAATTCCTGCCTATATTCACCTAGAATCAAAATCCAAAAAAAAGCCGCAATGTCAGGTAAAAAAGTAATTGCACAGTAAATAAACACAAATTTTTTATCTAACCGATTTCGCACAACAACACCTTATATAACTTATAAACAATTAATTCAATTTATTTATAAGAAAACTTGATGAAAAATCATAAAGTTTATCATTATAGTTTATATCCAAAATAGAAAAATCTGGGACATTAATGTATCGTTTTTCAATTCCACAAGTTTCAAACAATGAATCAAATCTAACAACTTTATCTTCTGTATCACCAGTAGCAATAACCCCAAATTGCTTATGGAAAATTATAGAAAAAACAGAAGCATGGAATGAATTGGTTATAATATATTCCGCATTATCTATTAAACAAAGCCATTCTTGTATTGAAGCAAAAGTTTTTTCATATGGATCAACAACATCATTTGCAGTTACATATTTTACCTTTAACTTCTTTTCTTCCGCAAATCTATAAATCAAAGGAATGTCAAATTCTTTTTTATTGCATATTTTATATACCAAAATATATCTCTCAATAGAAACAAAACAATAATCAATGAAGTTAGAATAGAAAGACATCCTGACTCTATAGTCAGTTTAGCACAAGCGCTCCAAGATATGAAGACAGAGCAAGGCGAAAGTTTTTGACCTCGCAAAAGTCAATCGTGCGGAGCTGGGACAATGATGCCATCAGTTTGAACTGAAAGACCTTCTATCCATGAACGAAACCTCTTTGGAAGCTCCTCTGCAATAGAGATTATTGGCTGAGCAGCTATTTCTGCTGCCATAAAAAAACTTGAAGCACTAGCCTCTCGTCATAGGCATCACAATCGTCAAGACAATCATCAATTATGGTTTCATTGCACATAGCCCCGACATTGATTTTTCCCAGAGCATTCTCAAAATCAGCCCAAATATCATCATCCTGCAAATAATTTTCAAGTGCAAAACGAAGATAACTATTTTTACCAAGTGTCTTCTGAAAATCATAATAGCTGGACTTTATACCGTGCATAATATCAAATCCGTTTCCGAGTACAAGTAAGGATTGATTTTTTACAGTTGGAACAGAATCTAGAGGAATTACATTAAATTCTTTTATTTTCTTTTCGAACAGCTTCTTTTAAAGGCAAAAGAACTAATATTATATGAACAAAAAAATATCTAATACCAACTTGTGTAGAATATCGTAATTCCTTATTTCTCATGATAATTCTTTATTAAGTTATAAATTTTTGCTTTACTCTACTTCGTATTTTTTCAGTTCTTGCAATAAACCATTAGGGGATGATAGTTCTATAGTATCTAAATTCTCATATTTTTCATCCAAAATTGAAAAATCAAAGTTATTGATATAGCGGCTATTAATCTTACACAATTCAAATAGCGAATCAAATCGCACATATTTATCATTAGATTTTCCTGTCACAAATACCCCAAATTGTTTATGAAAAATCAATGAAAAAACTGATGCATGAAATGAATTAGTAACGACATATTCTGCATTATCAATCAAATAAAGCCATTCTGGGATAGTAGCAAATGTCTTTTCATAGCTATCAAAAACATCATTTGCAGTCACATACTTTATTTTCAGTTCTTTTTTATCTGCAAATTCTTTTATCTTTTGAATATTGAATTCCGAATGATTGCCGACCTTGTAAATCAAAAGATACTTTTCATTAATTGTATTTATTTTATTCTCAGAATAAAGTCTCCTGTAATGTTCAGCCGAAAAAAGCAAAACTGGATCACAAACAAGATCGGCGTTTTCATAGCCACATAATTGACATAAGTCAATTCCGCTTTTTTCTCTAACAGAAACATAAGTAAATTTTTTTATTAACTTTGCTATTTCTTCTGTATATGAAGCTGACAACGAATTTACACCCCAACTTGCAGCATAGGCAATTTTCTTGATTTTCTCTCCACCAAAATCAAGAAAATAAGCATGAAGGGGATTAAAAAACCTTTGCAATGAAAATCCCCAGTTATTCCACACTTGATCGCTTCCAACAATATATACATCTGCAACAGGAGGATTTTGTTTTAAGGCAGAAAAAGATTTATAAAAGTTTTCAGATTGAACAATGTATTTCTGTCTGAATTCATTAAAACCTCTATTATTCTTCAACTGCTCAAGATGATTTTTTCTGATAGATAGTTTTCTATAAATAAAATTATATAGTATAATTGGATTTACAGCCTTTAATATTTTTTCATATAAACTCAAAGACTTTATATCATTTTCATGATTATACCTAATCAAAAAAGCATCATATCCCATATTCCGAAGATATTTCTGAAGCGCATAACATTGGAGAAGCTGGCCATAATTATCATTTGTCCACCAGTAAGTCATTATCCCGATTCTCATTTGTGCGCTCTCCTTCTACCAATCAAAAACCTAAAAACAAAGTCCGTGCAGAAAGCAAAAATCACACTTCCACAGATAATCGCCATAGGAGCATACCATTCGTTCATAACAGGCTTAAACGCTGTCAAAAGAACAATGTGGTACAGATATATTCCCAAAGAGAGTTTTCCAATGAATTGCAAAATCTTGTTTTCCCTGAAAGAAAAATTTGATTCAAAGCACACGAAAATCAGACAGAAAGAAACAGTTGCAAGAATTTGAAGTGGAGTAATTTTCATTCCTAAGATGACACACGCCGAAAACACGACGAATGCAATAACGGCATAAAAAGGTCTGATAATAAGAGAATTTTTTTTTAATGCAAACATATAACCAAGCGGATAAGCAATTACCGAGTTCCACCAGAAGTTTGGAACATGGCAGGCAAGGCAAAGGGAGATAAAAACAAGGCTAAGTAACATTATTATATTCTTTCCTAGCGCCAAATTACTAGTATTTATTATCAACACACATCTTTCAAAGAATGTAGCGATGAAAGTCATAAGGTAACAACCCAAAAGAACTTTGAAAAACCACAACGTATACGGAGAATATGTGAGATGAACGACATCAGTGAAGACTTCACTTCCGTCCACATACAACTCCCAGTTTATAATAACATTCAATCCCAGTCCAACAAAATAAAAGAACATCATTGTAAAGAGTCTTTTTCCGAGCCACTTAACAGGAAGCCCCTTCACCTTTCCGACAGAGACCGCATTCCCATATCCGCTCAAAAAGAAGAACAAAGCCACAAACAGATATACAAAACATAAAAAAGGAATTGCGACGAAAGAAGTTTTATCAACACGCTGTGCAATATGATGTAAAACTATGAAAGAGATTGAAAGCGCACGGAGTATATATGAGGCAGACAAGGATATTTCTTGCTTAACTTTCTTCTTAGAAGAAAAAAGAACAAACAGAGAAAGTAAAGTATATGAACACATTAAAATCGTCAACAACATCTCTCACCTAAGGATTTTTTTTACTGGTTATATCGAATCAAAAAAGCTTCATGCTCTCTGTCACGAAGTTACATTTGCAAAGCGTAGCACTGGAGAAGTTGTCCGTGATTATCGTTTAACAACCAAAAATTCATAATTCTGATTTTCATAGCTACTTATTTCCCTCACAAGAAAAGCGAATAGTATAATCTTTGATAAATTCATCTTCATATTTCGAAACTACTTTACTCGTAGTATCAGGTCTATACCCACTAATTGTGTACTCTGCTAAGAAATGCCCTCTAAGCTTCCGTATACAAAGTCCTATTACAGTATTATTATTTTTACGAGGAAGTGCAACTTCTGCATTTGCAGTGCGTGAATTAGATACGACAGAGAGTATTTCAAAATTCTCAAAGCAAATTTTTGGATGCTTTTTATAGTCATCAGTATGCTCAAAATCTCTAAAAGATTTTAGATAAAATGACAAAGTATAACCTACAAGTTCCCTTGTATCTTTGTTATTTACAATGATACGGCTATTCTGAGTTACACCTTTCTCATCTAAATTTATTTCAAATGCTTTTTTTAGTCTTACAATTATACACGGCTTTTTGGAACTGAGGAAAAAGAACAAAACCGTAGCAGCAATACCCAAAACACATGAAAAAATTCCTATAATAATATTAGCCATAAAAACTCCTATTTACCAAAAATCTTCTTCAGCTTAGAAACATTATTTTGCCCAATAATGTCCTTTACCAAATGCTTTGCATTACTTTTTGCATCAGCTTCAAGATTGCGAATAGTGTGCAATGCGTCGCTTTCTTCTTTGCTATCGGTGAACACCTCAAAAAGCATTGGCTTAGCTGTCATTTCTGCTGTCAAAAATCGCTCAGAAGCCTTTAGAAACTCGTCTTTATTTGAGGCACAAAGATACTCATATCCCAAATCTTCTGCATAATGCTTGACCAGAACAGGAGATTTGTTCCCGTAATGTCCAGCCGCTGCCATATATGCGTCAGCGTCGTCATTAAAGGCTTGTGCAGGGTGATTGTAATTTCTGAACTCTGTGCCGCGTCCATTATTGATGAGCATGATTCGCACATTTTTTCCAACGTGATGATTACCCAAAACATTCATGTCATAGAAGAACGCAAGGTCTCCAAGCACACCGAAATAAAGTTTATTCGGGTCAAAAAGAGATGCTCCGACCAAAGAAGAAATGTCGCCGTCAATACCGAATCCGCCTGTGTTTGAGTATGCGAGCACGCTGTCGGGAATATCAAAGAAATTCCATGAGCGCAGGCTGTTCAAAATGCCCAAATGAAGAACGCTGTTTTCTGGCAGTTTCTTTGAAATCTGCTTCGCACACCAGATATTAGAAAATGGGAGCTCCGGGATTTTCGCATAAATCCGCTCATACACAGCCTTGCACTCATTCAGGAAACTGTCGTTCTGAGCTTTACCGTCAGAATAACGCTTAAAAAACTCGATTTCCTCCATTTCAAAGATGTTGCTAGTCTTTCCAAACACATCGCGAAGTTCTCCGTCTGGGTTCACTCGCCAGACTTCTTTTGCCCGAACAGCTGTATATTCTCCCGACACATAGCCGATATGTACAATCAAATCCGCATCAAGCACAGCCGAACGAGCATTATCCTGCGAGCCGAAAAGAGAATCTAAGACCTTGTATTTTCCCTTGTAATTGCCCGTGTGGTCGCAGAAAACAGCGGCGTTATGGGCGGCACAGAATACGTCCACAGTCTCTGACAATTCTTTACTCCACTTTGCATGATTTCCCACATACACGACAATTTTCCCGCCAGGCAATGCAGGAAAATCATCTTTTGGCAAAATACGCTTTATTACCCGGACATCTGGTAGCTTTGCAACAGAAAAATCTCTACTGTATCTCGTTACACAATTGATGTGAACAGGACCGCCACCATTACGATTCAGCTCCAAAAGAGCAATGTTTATCTGATTCGTAACTTTCCACTCGTCATCAGGGCAGTCAATCGGCTCTATCGTTACGGAATGACGCGCAATATCCTTTGCAAGCACCGTGCGGTCCAGCATCTGGGGAAAATAGTTTCCTGTATGGCTCATCACCTGACTTGCGGTAATTGCCAGGACAGGAAGAGCGCGGTAATACGCCTCGGTAAGAGCCGGGTAATAGTTTCTGCTCGCAGTCGCCCCTGTGCAGGTGAGGACGACTGCCTCCCCGCTTTCCGCAGCAAGACCTGTGGCAATATAAGCTGCGCTCCGCTCATCTGCGGCGGAATAAATTTCAAAAAACGGGTCGCTCTGTATGCTGGCGACAAAAGTTATATTAGTAGTTCCCGGGCTTGCCACCACTTTTCTAATTCCGTGGGCTTTCAGCAGTGCTATGAGGATCTGTATATGCTTTTCTGTCGTGTAATGACTATTCATGCTCTTTCCTTACAAAATATGTAGTTTTATCAATATGTACTTTATTTTCTGTTTTACAGAGGGAATCTTAGAAAACGGCAGACTATGCCCAGTATCTTTCAAAAGATTCAGAATCTCCCGGACGCTGATATAGCTGAAGCTTTTTGTCCTAAGCAAATCCACGAGGCAAGTCCTTAATGTATCCTCAGGTTTTGAAAATGTATCCACATCGATAAAACGAGCGATTTTTGAGTTGTCGAAAATCCTGTCATAGTACCTGTCGTAAAGAAGTTGGTACTTTGCCCTTTCATTTTCAAGGCGATAGTTCTTCTCCTTCAGTATTTCTTCAATTTCTATTCCGTTTTTTCTCAGTGTTTCAGCATAGATTTCAAAAACTTTTTGCCATTGAATAGCATTGTTTCCAGTGACATGAAATGCCTCGCCAAAGGCTTCTTTTCTTCCGATAATCGCGGCAATTCCGCGAGCAACATCGTAGCCATAAGTAAGAGTTGTCATGTGCTGTGCAACATCTTTAGAGAAAACAAGAGCACCGCAGTTCAAAGCTGCAAAGAGCCAAATTTCTTTCTCAAACACACCTAACTGCAAACGATTTTCGCTATAAGTAATATACGGTCGGATTATCGTCCAATTCTTCTTTTCACTTTCAAATAAAATATTTTCCTGCCGAGCCTTTGTGAGCGCATATTCATCAGTAGCCAGAAAAACTTTGTCATTACAAACATCTAAAAGACGCGGAGAAGTTTCTTTAATTGGTTCTTTTGAATCCGCATACACTCTTGAAGAAGACAAAAACACATATTGAGAACAAGAGCAGAGCATTTTATCAGCACGAGCTTTGAACTCCTCTGTATTGTAGACCATAAAATCTACAATTGCGTCCCATTGCTGTTTTGCAAGAATGCTATCAATAAAAGCAGTGTCGTGTGCATCACCTGTTATATATGAGATATTTGCTTTTTGAGAAATGCGATTTTTACGAGTTGTAACATAAACTGAATTATCAGAACTTTCTGCAAGGATATTCATCAAATGAACACCCATTGCACCTGTTCCTCCAAGAATCAAAATATTCATGCAACACCTCCCACCTTTTTATTCAATCCTATTTTTCTCTGCATAATGCTCAATACTTTTTTCCGAGTATTTATATCCATTCCAATGAAATACATCGCAACAGAGGAGCAAGAAACGCTTATCAAAACTGAAATACAAACTTGTATAAAGTTTCTCGATAATATTTTAGAAAGGGCATAAGACGGCAATGCAGAACAAAGTGCAATCAAAGTTAGAGGACAAAGCACATTCAGTGCGAATCGTCTTGCAGGTAACTTTACAAGTTTTCTAACGAACAAAAGACGAAGCACATACATCAACGCATTACCAGAAGCTGCAACAACAAAGACAATCCATGCACCAAAGTCTGCTTTTAGAAAAATCCAATCTGTAATGAAAATTAAAAGTTGAACGCTTCCAAGAGGAAGTTCATATCCTTTCATTTTTCCCTGTGCCCTTGCCGCTGTCATCAACGGCAGAGCAGAAGCATTTATAAGCGATTCAAATAAAGCGAGCCGTGTGAACAAAATTGCATTTTCAGGAGGATTTTTTAGCCACAATGTAAGTATATAATCCATATGTAGCCATAAAGGAAGCGCAAACACCCACATCAAGAAAAATGTCATCTTTGAGCCATTAAAAATCAAACGAAACATTCCTTCTTTTCTGTCAGCAGCATATTCCTTTATGATTGGCGGATACAAACTCGTATTAAAGTTTGTAGAAAACACGTTTACTTGATTGTTAACTGTAACTGCAATAGTTCGAGCCGCTATCACAACCGGATTAAAAAACTGATTCAATAAAATCGTAACCGCCTGATTTCTGCCTACAGAAGTAAACGCTCCAAACAAACTCCATGCGGTGTAACCAATAGTTTCCTTAAAAAGACTCTTACTCCAATATATTTTCTTAAACTGGCATTCCTCATATTTTCTTATGCATATACACAAATACGAAAATGCAACAAATATCTGTACTGCAAAAAGCAAAACTCCGTACAAAACAAGTTTATCAGCCGTAATAATCTGTAACAGATAAACGATGCCAAGTTTCAACAGAACTTCTATAATTGAGATAAGTGCATACAATTGCATATCTTCGTGTGCTATAACAATCGCCATAAAAGGACTTGTTATAATCGAAGCCAAAAACGCCATCATCGAGAACTGAAACAACCGAGAGGCCGCAAGAAATCTGTATTCTGGCACAACAAGTTTATTATTCACAAACCACACACCAACAGTTTCAAGCAATATCGCTGCAAGAACTGCAATGAGTGCATATATCGCAAGATTTATACAAAACGACTGCTTTAGCCTTTCAATATCATTTTTCCCGAGCGCAAAAGAAAAGAACCTCTGTGTTGCACTCGCCATTGTTGCGCTTAAAAAAGAAAAGAAAGTGACGATTCCACCAACAACGCCATAAATACCGTAATCTTCCGCACCGAGTACATTCAGCACCACGCGCACGGTATACAGCGACACCGCCATTATGAGTATCTGGCGAAAATAGAGCATGAGCGTATTGCGGGCTATGCGTTTCGTGTTGGAAACTGACATTTGGAATTACAAGAAAAGAGGAGAAAACGCTTACAAAGCAAAAAAAATGCAATGCCCACACCTTCTCCATTGGTACAAAGCACTGCACCTTGCACCCGACAAGAAAGATATGGTCATTGCACTTATTTATGCGCCAAGCGCGCCTCGTAAACAGTTTTCAATGAGAATATTTAAATATTTTATATTAAAAGAAAGATTTATGTCAATCTTTCGTAGTATGACAGTATTTCTTGTTAACGGCGACGATATGATGCCAACTCATAAGACGATTCTTAGCAAAAAAAATCATTTTTTTCCCGATTTCGTTGCCGAAAACCAAAAAAAATTCCCTATATATAAGGCATGGAAGCAAAGGAAATTTTCATAGTTGCCGGAACGCTCGAAAAGGATGCGGAGCCTATACTGAGCGATGACAAGGAGCTGGGTTGCCTTCTCACAGTGAGGAAAAAGAACAGGTCTTACAGGGTGGAGGTATTCTCATCGCTCACGCCGGTCCTTTACCGCAAGGCACTAAAGGGCACTGGCGTGATAATACCCGCAATGAGAAAGGGCAAAAGGCTGTCTGCGAGAGTGGCCTACCCGGACTGACTCAGGGTCTCGCCCACTGACACCCAGCGCATCATCGCATGGAAAAGCTCCCTTCTTTCAAGAACCCCGAACCGTTCCCTGAGCCTTGA
>OCVV011295897.1_pt1 | contig 13018 bp, 9 predicted proteins | sample 1539721 | NCBI WGS metagenome assembly OCVV01 (sample SAMN02144230, study PRJEB22623) | gut metagenome | biome: sheep rumen | host: Ovis aries | place: New Zealand
ATCAGGAGCATAATGGTGAACGTGATGGGCGAGGTAGAAACTCCGGGCACATACCGCCTGTCTTCATTCTCAACGGTATTCACGGCCCTCTATAGGGCAGGTGGCATTACGGAGATAGGTTCCCTGCGTAACGTCAAAGTGATCCGTGGCGGGGAAGAATTCGCCACCGTGGACGTGTATGAGTATATTTTCAACGGCAAGTTTGATGTCAATGTAGCGCTTAAGGAGGGGGATGTCATCACGGTTCCGGCTTACAGCGCCCTTGTCAGCATCGAAGGCTTCGTCAAGCGCCCGATGTTCTATGAGGTCAAGGAAAGTGAGCCGGTCTCGGAGCTTGTCCGTTATGCCGGCGGTTTCAGCAGCGGAGCGTGGAAGGAGGAGATTGGAGTGGAGAGGAACGATGGTCATCAGAACCAGATGTTTACGGTCAAGGCTGGAGATATGAATGCTTTTGCTTTAAAGGACGGTGATGCTGTGACCGTCAGCGGCAATGAGGTTGACGTGTTCAAGAACCGCGTGGAGATAAAGGGTGCTGTGCGGCGCCCCGGAGTTTTCGAGCTGGGCGATGATATTTCCACCGTGAAGCAGTTGGTCAACCACGCAGGCGGCCTTCTTGAAGATGCATTCCCGGGGCGCGCCCAGATTGTGCGTGAGAAGCCTGACCGTTCTATGGAGGTTGTTGCAGTCCCGATCAAAGGCATTATGGATGGACTTGCGGAAGATATTCTGCTTAAGAGAAATGATGTTCTTATTATCTCCAACGTCAATGAGTTGGAGCCGAAAGGCGATTTCACCATTACCGGTTATGTCATCAATCCTGGAAAGTATCAGTACGCCGAACATATGACCGTTGAGGATCTTATACTCCTTGCCGGAGGCTTGTCAGAAGGCGCTTCGTCGGCAAAGGTGGATGTTTCCCGCCGTATCAACCAGGCTTCAAGCACCGCCGCTTCCGACACCCTGGCGCTTATTTATTCAATGTCCATCAAGGACGGACTCGTCGAGGACGGGTCGGCCGATTTCTACCTTGAGCCTTACGACGTGGTCTCAGTCCGGCGCAGTCCTACATACATTGAGCAGAGGAACGTGACAATCACCGGCGAGGTTACATTCCCGGGCCAGTATACCCTGGCAAGTACCAATGAGCGTGTTTCCGAGCTTCTTGCAAGGGCGGGCGGCCCTACACTCAACGGTAACGTACGTGGAGCTATGCTTAAGCGCAAGATAAACCAGTATGAGCGGAATGTGCGTAATGCTATGGCGCGTATCGTCACCCAGACGGTATCAGGCAAGGATACGTTGGACGTCAACAAGCTGAAGATTTCCGAAATTTATACCGTGGGTCTCGAACTGGACAAGGCTCTTGAGCACCCCGGCTCCGACTACGATATCGTGCTGCGTGACGGCGACGAACTCATCATTCCTGAGGTTGCATCCACTGTCCGTGTTCAAGGTGAAGTCCTCTATCCGAATACAGTCCATTATATTTCGGGTAAGCCCATACGCTACTATGTCCGCCAGTCCGGCGGCTTCAGCACCAGAGCCCGTAGGGCCAAGACTTATGTCATCTATATGAACGGAACTGTGGCGGTCGGTGCCGGTGCGAAGCTGGAGCCCGGATGTGAAATCGTGGTTCCCGGTCGTTCCGACAAGGATAAGCTGACCACCGGCGAGTGGCTGGGAATCGGCACGACGGCCGCTTCCATTACCACTATGATTGCTACGATTACGAATCTCTTTACCAAGTAAGTCCGATTATGAAAAAATATGAAGATTTCGACGATTTTGAAGAAATCGGTGCCGACTCCGGCTCATATGACTTCAAAGCTCTTTTTGAAGTAGTCCTGAAAAGCTGGAAAAAGATTCTTGTCTGGGCTTTGTGCGGTGCTGCCTTTGGTATGATGATAGGCTTGAGCAAGCCCAAGACATATACGGCAAAGGCTGTAGTAGCCCCTGAAATCACAACCCGTACCGGTGCCGGAGGCTTGAGCTCGCTCGCAAGCCTTGCCGGTATCAATATGAATACAATGGCCTTGACCGATGCTATGCATCCCGATCTATATCCAGAGATTATTAAATCTACAAATTTCTATATTGACCTGTTCGATATGCCTGTGACCTTTGAACATAAGGATACACTTGTGCATACCGATCTGTACGATTATATGGTCAATTATGCTAAGTCGCCTTGGTGGGGGACTGTGTTCGGCCTGCCCTGGAAGGCTATGGACGGCCTCAAAAAACTTTTCGGCAAAGTCGATGAATTTGATGATGCGGAAGGACACTTCAATGTGGATTCATTGCGCCTGACCAAGCAACAGGAAATGGTGGTCAAAGCACTTTCCAAGAATATCTCGGCTGCCGTAGAGAAACGTACTTATGTTCTTAACCTGAAAGTTACGATGCAGGATCCTATCATTGCCGCCCAACTTGCAAATGCGATAATTGAGAATCTTCAGAAGTTCGTCATTTCATATCGTACGGAGAAAGAAAGGAACAATGTTGACTACTACAAAAAGATTTATGACGAAACGCAGAGCGACTATCTTGCAGCCCAGCGTGCTTATTCCAGATACGTGGATTCAAATGTAGGAAGCGTAAGCAAAAGCTCCCAAGTACATCAACAGCATTTGCAGAATGAAGCCCAACTGCGTTACCAGCTTTATAATCAAACCGCCCAGAGCCTGCTTGCCGCAAGAGCCAAAGTACAGCAGGAAAGTCCTGTGCTGGTGGTGCTGCAGCCTGGTATTGCGCCCCATATCGGAAAACCATCCAAAGTTAAACTTACTATTCTGTGGTTCATTCTCGGCGGCCTTGCCGGTGCTGTATGGTGTGTTCTGAAAGCATCTTGGTCGCAGGAGAAAACCGTTGTTTCTGAAGAGTAGGGGGATGCTTAAGTTCCTGGACCTTAGACAATACAGGAAGGCCGTATTTGCCTTTATAGCGTTTGTTTTTCTGCATTCGCTGATGTATTTCGACTATATAAACCTGGATGCCAACATTTATAGTTGGGCCTCCATCGGTTTAGTCCTGGTTCTTGCTGTCCTGTGCATTGTCAGCGTCAGCCCGAAGAAGATGCCTGCATCTCACTGGGTGCTGGGTTTGATGGCAGTGCCTATGCTGAGTTTTATACCGTGTTGGCTGGAGAACGGACAGTCGATAGTGTCTTCTGCTAAGGCCTATATGCCATTATGGCTTCCTCTCTTGTATTACTTGTTGCACAAATCGCAAATAACCGAAGGAGAATTAGTAAAGATGCTCACTGTTTTTGCCGTGGTGAGGATCTTGATCACCGTTATTCAACAGTTTACTTATCCCGAGTATTTGTTTACGTTCCGTCCGGAGGGGCTGGACACTTCGGGATTATTCAAAGGAATTGAGCGCCGGAGCGGCATCTATCGCTTCTGTATCGAGGACACGTTCTTGTCAATGTTCCTGGTTTTTTACTATTTTGGGAAGATGTCCAAAAGCTTCAGGTTTCCGGACTTGATGCTTTTCCTCCTGGGGGTGCTGGGGGTATATATTGATCAGACCCGGCAATTGATGCTTTCTACCGTGCTGGCACTCTTGTTGGTTTTTCTTTTTTCAGTCAGAATAAAGTACAAATGGCTTATCGTGTTTGTGTTGGCCGTGTTAGGAAGCATAGTCGTCTTGAATTTTGAAACACTTTTCGGCGACCTTGTCCTTATGACAGACCGGGATTTGAACGATGATAATATCAGGCTTCTGTCATATAGTACTTATCTGTTTGAATTCTGGGGCGGTCCGCTTTCTGTCATTTTCGGAAACGGCCCGATGGGCAGCAGCCCATACGGTCAACAACTTCTCTATATGTATGAGAATCTTAAACTATTTCATTCCGATGTGGGAATAGTAGGCGCCGCTAATCTATACGGAGTGGTTACAGTTCTGTTCTACTTTGCCTTTTTGTTTTTTTTCGTATTTCGGAACTGGAAAAAATTTCGGCTGCACATAAAGATGTACTTTATCGCCCAGCTGATTAATTTGCCGATGATTTGTATCTTTACCCAAAGAGTCAACTGTATGATTTTTCTGGTCTTTATGTTGTTTCTTTGTGATAAAGATATTAAACGCTACGAACGGACTCTACAATGCCGAGCCTCAAGAAGAATCTCTTCTACAGCATCCTGCTGATTCTGGCAAACTATGTTTTCCCATTCTTGACCTACCCCTATGTTTCCAGGGTGTTGGGTGTCAATGGTATTGGGACCTGCAATTTTGTTGACAGCATCATCAATTATTTCATCCTTTTCTCTACGCTTGGCATAGATTCTTTGGGGGTGAGGGAAATTGCCAGGCATAAAGATGACAAAGAGGCCCTTGACAGGACATTCTCGAATATCTTCATTGTAAATCTCTCCCTTACGGCCATAATGCTGGCTGTATTGCTGGTATGTACCTTTACTGTGCCTAAGCTGTCGGATCACAAGGACCTGATGTTTCTTGGTGCTTTCAAGCTTGTCTTCAACTGCCTGCTTGTGGAGTGGCTGTTCAGGGGCCTTGAGGATTTCCGCCTCATCACGATACGTTCAATACTGGTTAAAACCATTTATGTGGTGTGCGTTTTCCTGTTCGTACGTGAACGATCGGACGTGTGGTTATATTATTTACTGTCGTCATTAATGGTTGTTGTCAATGCTTTGGTGAATATGTTTTTTTCCCGTACCAGGGTGCGCATAGTTTTTTCCGGAGTCAAGTTTTGGTCTACATTCAAGTCTTTGCTCGCTCTAGGAGTGTACGCGATTCTTACGTCGATGTACACGACTTTCAACGTGACTTTCCTTGGCTTTGCCTGCGATGAAGTGCAAGTAGGTTATTACACTACTGCTACGAAGATCTATTACATTGTTATGGCGCTTTTTACTGCATTTACCAATGTAATGCTTCCAAGGATGTCGAACATAGTTGCCGCCGGAGAGACAGCCCGCTTCAAAGAGTATTTCAGTTTGGCCGTTGATGTTCTCCTCGCTTTTTCAATTCCGGTGCTGGCTTGGATGATTATAATGGCGCCTGACATCGTACTGGTAATCTCCGGGGCGGAGTTTGGCGGAGCCGTGGCCCCGATGATTATCATAGCTCCTCTGTTGTATGTGGTCGGATATGAGCAAATACTAGTGCTCCAGACCCTTCTTCCTCTGGGGAAAGATAAGATACTCTTACGGAATTCCATAGTTGGGGCTATAGCAGGAGTCGTGCTTAATTTGGCCCTGGTTCCTGTACTCGCTTGTATCGGCTCCGCGGTAGTATGGATAGTCACTGAATGTATTATATTGGTTCTGAGCCAGATAGCCGTGAAGAAAGAGATACGTATCGGTTTCCCTCTGAAGCCTACTGTGAAAAGTGTTGTGATTTATCTGCCATTTGCCGTATTGATTTGGTCCTGTCGCGTTATACCTTCCGGGGCCTTGGCGAAGGTGCTTGTGTCGATGTCTGTGGCGGTTGCTTATATGGCTGTGGATCAATTCGTAATACGTAAAGGTGAGTTGTTTAGGCGCTTGAAATGAAATTTTCTGTTTCCATTCCGGCATACAAGCCTGATTACCTTGTTGAGGCCATAGGCAGTATCTTATCCCAAACCTGGCAGGACTGGGAGCTGGTACTGGTGGATGATTGTTCCCCATCTGATTTGCGGTCCTTGACAAGTCCTTTCTTAGGTGATGAAAGGGTTCATTTCTACCGGAACAATAAGAACTTCGGGGCTGTTGACGTAGTTGACAACTGGAACAAATGCCTCGAGTACTGTACCGGCGATTATGTGATCTGTATGGGCGATGACGACAGGCTTTTGCCTGACTGCCTTTCCTCCCTGGCTTGTATTATCGACCGCCATCCTGGACTTGGCGTGTATCATTCCCGCACGCAGATAATAGATGCCCGGGGAATTGTCATAAAAACGCTGGAAGAGCGTCCTGAGCTGGAATCATCAGTTGAGATGATACGCGCCCGCTGGGCCGGTCGCTCTCAGTATATAGGTGATTTCTGCTTTGATGCCTCCTTGCTGAAGAATAATGGCGGTTTTATGAAATTCCCTCTTGCCTGGGGAGCTGATGACGTGGCTGCATACATCGCGGCAAAGGGGGATGGCCTTTCTGTTCCTGATGGTATAGCAAACAGCAATGTGCCTGGATTTCAGTACCGGGAATCGGGAATGTCGATTTCATCCGGGACGGAGTACAGACTCAAACTGGAGTCTTTGCTCCTGTGCGCCGATTGGTTCAGGACAGATTTCCTGCGCCGTGGCGAAAATACTGACGAGCTCGAAAAAAAGTTCCGCTCTTTCTCGAAGTATTATGTCAGGAAAGATGCTTCAATTGCCTATGACTCGGTTATTTATTGGCTGAAACGCAGGGCGTCGACCGGACTTGGTGCTCTTGAGACGATTTGGTTATGTTTGAAAGGAATGATTAGTAAGCGATGAAGATTCTTGTTGTTTCTAAGGACCCTACCCATAGGACCACCGCCGGCAATCGGTGGGGTATTCTTAAGCAGGCGGAGATGTTGCATTCCCTGGGATGCGAGGTACATTTTCTGTATGTTGAGGAATTGCCGCTGAGACGAAAGGCTACAGGTCCGTATTCTGTTGACCTGGCAGCTTGTTCCGAGTACTGGGGAGACCTTTTGCACGTCTATCGCGTGAATAAACTCCAGAAAGCGTGGTTCAATGTTCTTTATCGTTTTCGTAAATGGTTCTGTGGCGGAGACTGCGGAATTGACGACGACTACCCGTCCGGGCTTTCTCGTTATGTAAGGGGGCTTGATTCCAAGTATCATTTTGATGCGTGCATTGTGAATTATTATTACCTCACAAAGCTTCTTACCCAATGTTCAATTCCCGTTAAGGCCGTGTTTACCCACGACTATTTTGCATATAAGAATCTGGTTGTGGGTGAGAATGTTTTGCATATTAACCCGCGCTCGGAATCAAGAGCGGTTCAAAGGGCGGCTCATATTTTTGCCGTACAGGATGATGAGTTTTCCTACTATAGTCTTATCTCTCCAAGAAGTTGTGTGTACAATATCTATAGTTTGTATGAGTACCATCCGCAAGCCGTATGCGGGAATCACAATATCGTTTTTCTTTCGGGAGGGAATCAATTCAACGTCAATGGCATTCGTAGTTTTGCCACCGAAGTCTTCCCCTTGGTCCGGGCTAAATATCCGGATGCCGGGCTGCTTGTCGGAGGGGCAATCTGTTCCAGGATCGAAGACCTTGGGCAGATGGATGGAATTGAACTGGTGGGCTACGTAAACGACCCTGAAGAGTTCTATTCGAAGGCGGATGTGGCGATTAATCCCGTCTATCAGGGTACTGGTTTGAAAATCAAGACTTTTGAAGCGGTTTCGTATGATAAGATCACTTTGGTGCATCCTCATAGTGCCAGAGGTATTTTCCGTCGCGAAACCGCTCCAATAAAAGTTTGCGCTTCTCCATCTGATTGGCTTGCCGCTTTTGATGAGATTTGGAACGGCAAAATTGATTTTACGTTGAGCAAAAAGCGGAACAGAGAATATATAGAAGCCTTGTCCGAGTTTGTCAGAAGCGAGTATCAACGTTTCCTTAACAATGCTGCGTCTGTATGAACAAGTTGGTTTATATAAGTCCTGATTCTTTCCTCGATACAGATCTCAGCGTGTTGGGCTATTTGGCCGAGGCTTTTGAACTCCACTGGTTTCCGGTGTATTATGAAGACCGGAAAATATATTACTCTCCTGAGCAGATTTATGCTTTTGCTCAAAAGCATAGCATTACCCTGCACCCTTGTCCTCGACATTTCCGACAAAGAGACCCAAGGAACTTGGGTTATTATGGAGAAATTGTCAAGCAGATAGAATCGCTTGACGCGGATATACTGTATTCGTGCATAACCGAGGAGTTGTGGTGGACGATTCCTTTTATGCGCCTTAGACATCCTGTAAAAGTGCTTGGGCTCCACGACGTGGTGAAACATAGTTACGGCAATCGGCTCAAACGCCTGATTCAAGACACCATTCAGAGTTTTACTGTCAAAGGATCCAAATATTTGTGCGTGTTTTCCGACAGCCAGAAGAGGCTGTGCTCTGAAAGATTTGGAATAGATGCCGTCAATCTGGGAATGAGTTGCAAGGATTTTGGCCCATCTGATTTAGGGCCAGGCCTCCTGGAGAACGGCGTGGATTTGCTCTTCTTTGGGAATATTTCTAAATACAAGGGCTTGGATCTGCTTATTGAAGGCTTGGAAGAGCTTTATGCAAAAGGGATAAAGAACCTTAGGTTGACGATCGCCGGAAGAGGCGAAGATTGGGCTTTGTGCGAGCGGCTGATCAAGACTTCAGAATTATACAATCAGCAGATCCGCTTCATTGACAATAAAGAAATACCCGGTCTGTTCTGCAGCCATCACTTCCTGGTACTCCCTTATCGGGATACAACCCAGAGCGGTCCTTTAATGATTGCGGTCAACTACGGTGTTCCTGTTTTCGCTCCTTCCTTCGGCAGTTTCACCGAGTTGTACGACAATAATTCTGCGGTGTTGTATAAAGATATCAGGTATGGTTTGGAGCGTTTGTCCCGGATGGGACAGGCTGAATATGATAAAATGCGATATGCTGCATCAGAACTTGGCAAAAAGTGCTCGCCGGTTTCTATAGCTAATCGTTATATCCATTATTTCAACGGGATATGCTCAAAGAAATAATTGCAATCTGTGTCGCGGCCTTGCTTTCATTCCCGTCTGCTTCAGGATGCAGTTTACGTCCCGAGCGCTTCGGGGCGGTGGGGGATGGCGTTAACGACGATGCTCCGGCATTCAACAAATGCCTCTCACTAGGTGTCCCTATAAAACTGACAAAGGGAAAGACATATCTGCTGAATTCATATCTGGAACCTATAACCTCGGAACGCTTCGAACTACGAGGCGGCGGTGCTAGTTTGGTCGTGGGTGATTCATATCCTTTGTCCGGAATGGACCGGATATTGAGGTTCCACAATGGAGATCATACCAGAGAGGCATTCCTCCTTTCTGATTTAAATGTGCACTATCTCCAGGGATGCAAAAGTACCCCCCGTCAGCAGGATGCTTATTTTATTTGTATAGATAACTGCGCAGAAGTAAAACTTAATAATATTCGTTTCGACAGCCCGGGCCAAAAAAATAAGTTGGCTTTTCTTGTGTGTTTTGGAAGTGCTTCGCTCGAGATGAAGAATTGTGATATCTCGGTGCTTTCTCCAGGATGTGAAGGCGGCGTATTGTGGTTTATGAACCGCTTTATGCCGCGGAGTACAGTGAATTTGGAGAAATGTCGATTTGTCCAGGATACAATAGATGAAACAATCTGCTTCTCAGCGCTTGAATTGGTGGATATCAATGCCTGCAGAATAGAAGCCAACGTAGTGGGATGTGATTTTATCTCTCCTTGCGAAGGTCGGAGCTCCGGTTTTCTTATGGCCTATAACCATTTTCCCTCACCGGCCGGTATCCACGTCAGTTTCCGGGATTGCTCTTTTACGGCAAAGGGCAGGTATCCTCGACGGATTATGTCGTACCAGATGGGTGAAGATCCGGATTTCAGGTATGCCCGCATACATTCTGAATTTGATAATTGCCGGTTTGATTTTGATTCCGAGATTCTCAGTGATGAAGGAATGCTTTCTCTCCCTTTTCTTGCCAATCGTCCTTGGGATGACTGCTTGTATTCGTTTTCAGGATGCAAGTTCAAGATAAAGGGGACTCATCCACTTATAGGTGACAGGGATGGAAATAAGGCCGGGGCATACGAGTTCTCGGACTGTGAGGTCGAGATTGAAGGGAATGAGCCGTTCATAAAAACCTATAATGTACCCACCAGCAAGATTTATATATCTGTTAACGGAAAACAATTGACAAAACTCAAATGAGAATTCTTCTATGTAATAAATACTATTATCGCAGGGGAGGGGACTGCAGTTATACCATCGGCCTTGAGGAACTCCTCCGAGCCAACGGGCACGAGGTTGCAGTCTTCGCTATGGATCATCCGGATACTGAGCACACGGAATGGCGCAAGTATTTCCCGCCTGAGGTGAATCTGGATACTTTTAGGTCCAAACTGAGGATGTTCGCACGCAGTATGGGCTATGGGGCCACCAAAAGCAGGTTTTTGGCGCTTTTCGATGATTTCAAACCGCAGATAGTGCATCTCGGGAACATACATTCACAACTATCGCCTGTGATAGCGGAAGCGGCCAAAAAGAAAGGTGCGCATATTGTATGGACAATGCACGATTATAAATTGCTGTGTCCCAGATATGATTGTCTGCGCCCTGGCGCTGGCAATTGTGAGCTTTGTTTTAAGGACAAGAAGAATGTTCTTAAGTATGCCTGTATGAAGAATTCCCGTGCTGCAAGTATGATTGCCTATCTTGAGGCGGTTAAATGGAGCGCCTCAAGGCTCGGTTTGTGTACCGACGCTTATATTTGCCCTAGCCGTTTTATGCTTTCGAAAATGCAGCAGGGGGGCTTTGAGGCTGAGAAACTCCACTATCTCTGCAATTTCATCGATCCTTCATCCTGTCAACGGGATAATTACTCGGAAAGGGAAGACTATTACTGCTATGTAGGACGTTTAAGCGAAGAAAAAGGCATAAAAACTCTTGTGCAAGTAGCATCGGAATTGCCTTATAAACTTAAGGTTCTTGGAGACGGCCCTCTCCGTCAGTCTCTGTTGCCGTCTGATAATATTGAGTATTTAGGGCGAAAATCCTGGACTGAAGTAAAGGATATTGTCGGTAAATCAAGATTCGTTGTCGTTCCTTCGGAGTGGTACGAGAACAATCCGCTGTCCATCATAGAAGCCCTTAGCCTGGGTACGCCGGTCCTCGGAGCCAGAATAGGGGGAATACCCGAGTTGATTGATGATTGGTCCGGGGCTTGCTTCGAAAGCGGCAGCCGTGCCAGCTTGAAAGAACAACTGCAGTCAATGTTCGGCAGAAGCTTTGATTATGAGCGAATTGCGTCTCTCTCTCAACATCGCTTTTCGTCCCGGAACTATTATTCTCAATTAATGGAACTATACCAGCAGTTGTAATTAATGCAGACAACGAAAAACAAAATCCGGTGGGTGTCCATACTTCAGGGATGGGCTATGTTGTGGGTTGTTATAGGACACGCTCCTCTGGGAGAGCCTGGGAATGGTCCAGAGTGGGAAAATGTTCTTTACCATTTTGCGTATTCCTTCCATATGCCCCTGTTTATGCTGGTCTCCGGATACTTGTTCTATTTAACGCGTCTTGGCACCTGGAATTATCTGGATACAATAAAAGATAAGGCCAAACGTCTGCTTATACCTATGCTGACGTTTACACTGCTTGCATTTGCGGCCAAGCTTTTGGCCCCGTCTGAGATGAACAGACCTACTGGCTTTGGACTCAATGAATTGGTTGACGCTTTCTTATATCCGGAGCAGAGCCCTTTGAAGGAGATGTGGTTTATCGCCAGCCTGTTCTGGCTTTTCCTTCTGATGCCGCTGTGGAAGTGGAGCATCAAGCGAACTTGGACAATGTATGTTTTGCTTTCTGCACTTGTCTTCCTGCATTTCATACATCCGGATATCCAGTTTTTATGCATTGGGAAGATGTGCTCATATGCTGTCTATTTCTATGGCGGCGTTTTAATGTCCAGGACATTGGACATAGAGCGGTTTCGTGTAATGGGGAAATGGTGGTTGCTGCCTGGCGGAATCCTTTGTTATGCCGCGGGGTACTTGATGCCTTTCCCATTTATTGAAACACTTGGAGGAATAGCTCTGTCTATTGCCCTTGCTCTTTTGTTTGATGATTACATTCCTAAAGCTTTCTTCTCGTTCAGGGACTATACATACCAGATTTTTCTGATGGGAATCTTTGTGCAGGTCCTTGTAAAGATAGTTTTCCGGCGCTCTCATATGGCATATCTTCTGGCATTCACCCTGAGCATTATCTCCGCATTATATATTCCTGTACTGATATCTGTACTGGCTAAGTCAATCGCCTGGAAACCATTGCTGGTTTGTTTAGGTATCAAGCCCGAAAAGAAATACTGAAATGTCTTTACAAAAACTCAACGGCACGGTAATCGTGACCTACCGCTGCAATGCGCGTTGTACTATGTGCAACCGTTACAAGGCGCCGTCGCGCCCGGAAGATGAAATCAGCGTGGAGACGATAAAGAAGCTCCCGAAGATGTACTTCACCAACATCACAGGAGGAGAGCCTTTCATTCGCGAGGACTTGAAAGACATCGTACGCGAGCTTTTCAAACTGTCCGACCGTATCGTCATAAGCACCAACGGCTACTTTACCGACCGCATCATAGATCTGTGCAAGGAATTTCCGCAGGTCGGGATACGTATCAGCATCGAAGGCCTGGAGCAGACCAATAATGAAATCCGCGGCCTTGAGAACGGCTACCAGCGCGGCTATCAGACTCTTAAGAAGCTGCGCGAGATGGGTATGAAGGATGTCGGCTTCGGTATGACCGTGCAGGACAAGAACGCTCCCGACCTGGTGCCTCTCTATAAAATAAGCGAAGAGATGGGGATGGAGTTCGCAACGGCAAGTCTCCATAACAGTTTCTATTTCGTTGAAGCCAAGAACATCATCCACGACCGTCCGATGGTTGCGCAGAACTTTGAGAATCTTGTCAACGAGCTGCTGAAGTCGAACAGTCCCAAAAAGTGGTTCCGGGCATATTTCAACCACGGTCTCATCAACTATATCTATGGCCAGCCCCGCCTTTTGCCCTGCGATATGAGCTTCGACACTTTCTTCATCGACCCATACGGCGACGTGATGCCCTGCAACGGCACGAAAGACAAGCTGGTGATGGGCAATCTCAACCGCCAGGGCTGGGATGAGCTGTGGAATTCACCTGAGGCGGAAAAGGTGCGTACTGCCGTACGGCACTGCGACAGGCAGTGCTGGATGATCGGCTCCGTGAGCCCTGCAATGCATAAATACATCTGGAATCCTGCCTGGTGGGTACTCCGCCACAAGTTGCGCCCG
>OCVV011356082.1_pt1 | contig 13017 bp, 11 predicted proteins | sample 1539721 | NCBI WGS metagenome assembly OCVV01 (sample SAMN02144230, study PRJEB22623) | gut metagenome | biome: sheep rumen | host: Ovis aries | place: New Zealand
TACCTTAGGGTTACGAACGATAGCACGTCCCATAGCAACACGCTGTCTCTGTCCACCTGAAAGAGCCTTAGGCTTACGATCAAGGAGCTTTTCAAGATCAAGGATCTTAGCTGCTTCTCTAACCATCTTGTCGATTTCCTGCTTAGGAACTTTTCTAAGCTTAAGTCCGAAAGCCATGTTATCATATACAGTCATATGAGGATACAGAGCGTAGTTCTGGAATACCATCGCAATATCTCTGTCCTTAGGCTCTACATCGTTAACTACTCTGTCACCGATTTTAAGAGTACCAGAAGAAATATCCTCAAGTCCTGCGATCATACGAAGTGTTGTAGACTTACCACATCCTGATGGGCCTACGAAAATGATAAATTCCTTATCCTCGATATCAAGGTTGAAATCTTTAACAGCCTCGAAACCATTAGGATAAACCTTAGTAACATGCTGAAGTGATAAACTTGCCATACCTTATTTTTCCTCCTAATTTGCAAATACGTTTATGCTATAAAAAAGTATAGCTTTTAGAAATTTTATTATCTATTCACTAATTTCACAAATATTTTAGCATTCATTAGCAAATGTGACCAAGATAATAATCAGTTTTCCACAATTTAAAAATGTTGACGAATAATCAAAAAATTCACTGTGCAATTTGTCCATTGCTTTATTCGCAAAAAGAAATACTTCCTTTGCCATCAACCTTAGATTTTTCTAGAGCTTCCCTTACTTTTGCAAGCAACTCATCTGCATTTCCGCCATTTTGAGGATATATTGCCCGGCCAGCTGCTATCTTGACCTTCTTACCTTTGTCTATAAGGCCTGATTTGAGATCATACAAAAACATCTGAAGCTCATCTGTCTGTTTTCTTATATCTTTTTCGCCTTCGAAGCCTTTTAAGAATACCAGAAATTCCCCTTCTTCTCCGCGCCCTAGTATATCTGTGATCCTGTAAGTACGTTTTAGTTCCTCTGCCACATCTTTTAGTATATTGATCCTGTCTGTGGAATTGTCACAATCTATTGAAATTGCGAACAAAATACCATTTCTATCCCCTGCATACCTTGTATATCCACTCAGTTCACCGGTAAAGCCAAACTCATTATAAAGCCCTGTGATACTGTCAGTTTTAATTCTTTCGCTCTCCTTGGCTACACGAATTTTTCTAATAAATCTGCCGAACATGAATATTCCAAGATTTGCCAGTATATAAATCGTAACTATGACCAAAAGCGCAATCACCAGGTTATAGTAATTCATCATATATACCTTCATAATATCCGACATATCATCATCAGTAGCTACAATGACAACTCCGCCTGATATTTGCCCTGATGGGACAAAAATAAGATTTCCGTACCCTTCTATTTTAGACATGTAATATTTATTCTGTGAAATATACATTTTGATCGTATCTTCAGGTAACAAGTCGCTACCGTCTTCCCAAATATTATCTCCATCGAAATTTCCTGCAAAAACATAGCCTTCCAAATTCACCAGCGCTGTAACTTCAAGTTTTGGCAATCCTTTTAAAATTCTCTCTTGAACATCTTCAATTCTTGAATCTGTTATCAGATATCCCTTGGTCTTTCCGTCAAAGTTTATATAATTAACGACTACAACACTTCCGGCAGAAAAATATCCATCTTCCCTAATTTGTACCATTCCACTTCCACCATTATGGAAGTTCTCTATAATCTTTGCAAAAAACAGCTCATTGCTGATATTTATCTTTTCACCTTTTTCATTTACGCCAACTCCATTAGCATCAACTACTATACTTCCAAAGACAGATTCATTTTTAGAAAGTGTTCTTAATACATTGACCAGCTTGTCCTGATCTTCGTTAAAATCCATATTAGCAAAAGAAACAGCCGTAGAATTATTGTAATCTACGACTGTCTGTATTATCACATCTACAGAGCGAACGTTTTCCTCTGCAATATGTGATATCTTATGCATTTCATTTTCTTGAACTTCTTCTTCAACTATCCCACGAAAAATCCAGCAGGTTATGCCTGTCATAACATACAAAGCAATAATCGGAACTAACCACTTAAGATAAGCCTTTTTCATGTGATACCTCACTGATAAAAGAATTCCTGCAGTTACTGGTTTGAATCTGTATTTTCCTGACTTATTTCTTCAGTACCTTCATCAATCTTCCTGATAGCAGCATTCATCTCTTCTTCATCAGACATTTCTTCTACCTTGGGCTCAAATCTCTTAAAGGTATTATTGTACAAGAGAGCCTGTACAAATCCGGGGCCTGCAATACCCATAAGTATGAGGATTGGAAGAGCCTTAGCACTAAAGAAGTATAGAATTACTACAGGCACTGCGCTCACAAGAGCCATCAGCACTGTCTTAGGAAGTGCCATTATTGACATAAGAGCAGCATTCCTGAGTGTTCCAAGCACCGTGTTAACAAACTTGGATAAAAGAGGGAATATATATAGCGAAACCATATACAGAATAAGTGAAATAGCTATCACTATGTATCTGTATATACCTGAGCCATCTCTCATGATAAGGAAATCCAGAAGCAGGATTCCGCCTGCTGTGAACTGAATAACCTGTAAAATAGCTCCCTGTTTAAAGTTCTCTTTAAAGGATTTAAAAAATGACTTGGTCACATAGCTGTCTTCATCTCTGACAAGCTTGAGGAGCACATAATGCATAGCTGTCAGAGCAGGTCCTAAAGGTATAGAACAAACAATACCGCCAAGCCAGGCTACTACTACATAGAATACAATTCCATCCAAAGATGTAATGTCTCCGGATGCAATCTGTATCAAGTATCCTCCAACTGTAACCGCCTGTTCGATGATCAGAGGAGTAGCAAAAATCAAGGTCAAAATGTTCAGCCACATTATGTCTGCAAGTTTAGAAAGCGCATGCATAAGTGGACTATCAATATCAAAAATCTTTCCCATACAACAAAACCCGTTCCTTCTAGCGTAACTTTAGTTCCATTGGCGTGAATCTTATTCCATCCGCCACAGTCTCGGGACCTATGTCCCGAAATCCCCTCTTATGATAAAAGCCTACAGCATAAGGTGCCGCATTAACTGTAAGCTTATCTATCCCCTCTTCATTTTTTCCATAAATGGAAACATACTTAATCAGAGCACTTGCAACCCCGTTGCCATGATAATCCCCGTCGACAAACAACAAAGATATGTGCATTCTCTCCCTAAGAGAGATAAGTCCCACATATCTATCACCGTCCATAGCAACAAACAATTGATAATGCCCTGCCACAAACATCTTCCTGAGCATATCGTCATTGACGAATTTGTGGAAATTCTCTATTCCTTCCTGGGAGTAATCCGGGGCATCAAACCTCTCAAAGGTGTCCCATGCGAGTTTCATAGCCCCGTCCCAGTCAGAATGGTAAGCACACCTTACCATTATTTTTGATGTATCAACCTTTATTGACACTTTCAATCACTTTCCTTAGCCACTGGTACTGATCCTCAAATACCTGCTCTCTTCCGATTTCCTGTTGAAGCTCGTGTCTCATATTATCGTACAGCTTGAGTTCAACGTTCTGAATCTGAAGCTGTTTCTTGTAAATATCAAACAACTTGGCAGGAGCCTCTCCATAGTTGCCTACAGGATCTTCCTTACCTGCTGTGATAAGAATTGGAAGGTTCTTAGGAATGTCATCCATCTTGTTGATATCCTGAACTCTCTTGAGAAGTTCAGCCATTGTAGCAAAACCATTAAGTGTAAAAACGAAGTTGTCCAAAGGATCAGCTATATATTTGTCTATGCTCTCTTCATTATGTGAAAGCCAGTCAAACTTAGTTCTAGGATTCGGGATTCTCTTGAGATATCCCTTAAATGCCATGTTGTTGATCATAGTTGATCTCTTCTTGGTTCCTGAGAACAACTGCATGATATTAACCAGATTAGCCATTGAATTAACTGTTCCGGTAGGCATATACGCTGTACCCTGGATAATAGCCCCCTGAATACCTGTTCCGTAACGGGTAATATACTCTCTTGCCACAAAAGATCCGAAGCTGTGTCCAAGTATAAACACCGGAATTCCAGGATACTCTTCCTGAACCATTTTCTTAAGTCTGTGGGCATCACGCACAAGTACTGTTGCCGGATCATCCTTGCAGAAAAAGCCCTTGGTAGCATTGCTGTTACAAGTTACAGAGTCGCCGTGACCAAGATGATCATTACCCATTACAAGAATGCCTTTCTCAGCAAGGAAACGGGCATATTCATCGTAACGATCAACGTATTCCTGCATACCATGGATAATCTGCAAAATAGCTACAGGCTTATCCTCAGGAATCCACTTGATCGCATGGATCATGGATTGTCTGTCTCTTGATTTGTAAGTCAGTTCCTCTTTGCGCACCATTTGGAAGTCCCTCCCCATAATTAGGTTTATGTAGTTATATATATATAATAACATGAATTGCTACACTTCGTTCTCGCAATTCATACACACATTCGGAAACCGCACTATCGTGCTTTTCCTCATGCGTGTTTATGTCTCAAGGTCAGGGAATCCGGCATGTAAACATGCGATTCCCTGACTTTGATCCATTTATTATCATCATATCAGCAGATTTCTGCACCTGATGGCATAGGCTTCTCAGGAGTCATGAGCGCAAGGTTACCCTCTGCATCTTCTGCGCAAAGAAGCATTCCTTCTGACAAAACTCCGGCAAGCTTTGCAGGCTTTAAGTTCACAAGAACCATTACCTTCTTGCCAACCATCTCTTCAGGTGTGTAATACTTTCTGATGCCGGATACAATCTGCTTAACCTGGCTGCCAATCTTGACCTGTGAGCACAGAAGCTTCTTGGATTTCTCAACTGCCTCGCAGGCGATGATCTCGCCAACCTGGAACTGCATAGCGCCGAACTGGTCATATTCAATCTCTTCCTTGGCAGGAATGTCGATAGGAGCCTGTTCAGACTCTTCTGTCTCAGCCTTAGGAGCAGGTGCCGGTGCAAGTCCGGCCTTGGCAAGGTTCTCTGCTGCCTTTCTCTGAGATTCTTCGAAATCAGCCTTCTGTTTCTTGGTTATTTCTGCAGCCTTTTCGAGTACATCCTTGAGATCCTTACGAGCAAAGAGCATCTCCGGAGCCTCAACCACCTTGGTGCCTGAAGCAAGTACACCGAACTGACCAAGTGAATCAAATTCTCTCTCAGGAGCGTTGAGCTGTTCTCTGATCTTCTGAGCTGTCTCAGGCATAAATGGATCAAGAAGAGAAGCGCCGATTGAAATTGACTCCACGAGGTTGTACAGAACTGTAGAAAGTCTGTCCTTCTTGCTCTCATCCTTACCAAGTACCCATGGCTCAGTCTCATCGATATATTTATTGCATCTCTTAAAGAGAGTAAAGATTTCAGTAAGCGCATCAGCAACTCTGAGCTCATCCATCTTCTTCTCAACCTTGTCATAGCATGATGTAACTACAGCCTTAAGGTCTGCGTCAACATCCTCTGTAACGCCCTTATCAGCTACAACGCCACCAAGATATTTGTTACTCATGGCAATTGTTCTGTTGACAAGGTTTCCAAGTGTATTGGCAAGGTCTGAGTTGTAACGCTCAACCAAAAGTTCCCATGTAATAACACCGTCATTCTCAAAAGGCATCTCGTGGAGTACGAAATATCTTACAGGATCAACACCAAAGAGACTAACAAGGTCATCTGCATAGATAACATTACCCTTTGATTTACTCATCTTCTCGCCGCCCTGAAGAAGCCATGGATGGCCAAATATCTGCTTAGGAAGCGGCTCTCCGAGTGCCATCAGGAAAATAGGCCAGTAAATTGTATGGAATCGAATAATATCTTTACCAATAAGATGAAGATCAGCAGGCCACCACTTCTTGTACTCTTCGCTGCTATTGCCTTCTGCATCGTAACCAATACCTGTGATATAGTTTGAAAGTGCATCAAGCCATACATATACAACATGCTTGTCATCAAAGTCTACAGGAATTCCCCACTTAAATGACGTTCTGGAAACGCACAGATCCTGAAGTCCCGGAAGAAGGAAGTTGTTCATCATCTCATTCTTTCTGGATACAGGCTGAATAAACTCAGGATGTGTATTGATATAATCAATAAGCCTGTCAGCATATTTGCTCATTTTAAAGAAATATGCCTCTTCCTCTGCTGGATGAACAGGGCCACCACATTCAGGGCACTTTCCGTCCTTGAGCTGAGACTCTGTATAGAACGCCTCACACTCTGTACAATACATTCCCTTGTATGATCCCTTGTAAATATCACCCTGATCATAAAATCTCTTGAATATCTTCTGAACCTGCTTGACATGGTCTTCATCTGTAGTACGGATGAATCTGTCATAAGATGTATCCATGAGGTTCCAAAGTCCCTTAATAGTATCTGAAACCTGATCAACAAACTCTTTTGGAGAAGCACAGCCTGCTTCAATTGCTCTTGTCTCAATCTTCTGTCCATGTTCATCTGAACCGGTCTGGAAATGGACATCAAATCCATCTCTTCTCTTATATCTTGCGATTGCATCTGCAAGCACGATCTCATAACTGTTACCGATATGTGGCTTACCTGATGAATAAGCAATCGCAGTAGTAATGTAGTATTTACCCTTATTCTGCATTTCTATATATCCTTTCAAATCGTAATATCTATTCTATTACCAGCACAAAAGCTCTGGCCCGTCCTCTGTTACAAGGAGTTCAACCTCCCACTGAGCTGACGGTTTCATATCTGCTGTATAAACTGTCCAGTCGTTCTCTTCGTCAATAAAGATCTCATCCCTACCCATATTGACCATAGGCTCGATAGTAAATACCATACCGGGAACCATGAGCATTCCTGTACCGGGTCTGCTGACATGGCTGACATATGGCTCCTCGTGGAAAGCATTGCCACAGCCGTGACCACCGATTTCTTTAACGACAGTATAACCATTATCAAGAGCATGCTGATGTACCGCATGTCCCATATCTCCAATCGGAGTCCAAGGAATAACTGCCTTGATTCCGGCTTCCATACACTCTTTGGTAACCTGAACTAGTCTCTTTTTCTCAGGAGAAACATCGCCTATCATAAACATTCGTGATGAATCAGAGAAATAACCATCAAGAATAGTAGAACAGTCTACGTTGATAATATCTCCATCCTGTAAAATTATGTCTTTGGAAGGGATTCCGTGGCATACCTCTTCATTAATTGAAGTGCATACGCTCTTAGGGAAGCCTTCATAACCTAAGTCCGCCGGGATACCTCCCATCTTAGTGGTCACATCATTGACAATGTCATCTATTTCCTGTGTTGACATTCCTGCGCGGATCTTGTCTCCAACCTCATCAAGCACAGCCATGTTGATAACTGCACTCTTCTTGATTCCCTCTATATCCTTCTCAGTTTTGAAAAGGTCTCTGCTGGGAATGATAAAGCCCTCGTGCTCGTAGTGGATCAGCTTGTCATCAAAAGCCGCATGGCAACTCTTATACTTCTTGCCACTGCCACACCAGCACATATCATTTCTTCCTAATCTCTTGTACATATTCAACCTTCTTTTTATCGACAATTACTCTATAATAGTATGCCTTTTCACCATTAAACTGTCAAATTATTCACAGTAAATCTGCCATTTATTATTTCCTTAACAGGACTATTTTTTCTGATAAAGTTTATCAGCAGATCCGGCATCTCATCCGAATAACTTCCAACCGACTTACAATTGCCTATACACTCGTATCCGCCGGTTCCTGTTGCCCTGTAATTGCTGGTAACAAGTGTATACTTCTCATCATCTCTAAGCTCTGTTCCATCAAGCTTTCTGAGCATTACAACTCTCTCTCCCACCGGTCTGGTGAGGTCATATGCATATTCAAGTCCTGCATAATAATCATAATTGTAGTGCTCGATCTTAGGCTTCAAAAACTTCTCTGATACACTAATCTCACCTGTCTCAGCATTATAGTCAAAGTACTCAGCGCATCTTTCAAGAGCAGTTTTAAGAACAGCTTTGGTTACCTCTTTTACCTCAACTGTATTAGCAAACTGATAGATTCCAAGGACATCCCTTACTGTTATCTCTTTCTTAAGCCCAAGTGGGTCGTTTGCAAGGCTGGTGCAGGAGAAATCTGCTCCGGTGTAGTCGAGCTGAACCTGATTGAAAATCGCAGCCACTTTGCTTCCATGGATTGCGGCATCAAGCTTAGGCTCAGGCGCAATCTCTTTTTCCAGACAGCCGATAGGCTCATCAAGCCAGGTCTGTATCTTGTCAGTAAGCCCGTTCATGAAACTGTGAGCCTCAATAATTTCCTGACACTTCTCGTCAGGTGCATCGGGAATTACCAGCTCTGAAGTTATGTCAAAAGAACTGTCTTTTTTATCCACATTCAAAAGGCAGTACTTAACTGCATTTGAAGGTGGCTGAACTCCATATGTGCCCTCTATTACAGTTCCTGCAACCGCAATATGCTGATGACCTGTTAAAAGAATGTCGTAGCCAAGCTCGCGGCAGATCTTGCATGCCTGATTTTCAGAAGACTGTGACAAAAGAGCTCCTGTCTCAAGATCTTCTTCAAAACCGCCGTGGTAGATTGCAATAGTAAGATCGCATTTATCCTTAAGCTCCTCATACTGCTCAGAAAGAGCCTTAACAGGGTCTGTAACCTTGAGCTTTTCAAGGTGCTCAGGCTGCTCCCAGACATTTACATAACCTGTAACTGCTGCTGTAATTCCAACCCTTGTTCCATCCGGCATTGTATGGATAACGTTCTTACGGATACCGAGCTTTCCGTCAAGGTCCTCAACGTTAGCTGAGATAAGCGTCGCTTTCATATATCTAGTGTAATCTTCAATCGCCTCATAGCCAAAATTAAAATCGTGATTACCAAGAGTATAGTAATCAAGCCCCATGGCATTGAAGCCCTCTGCCATTGGGTTGAAATCATATTCATCCTTGTGTTCAAGGTAATAAGACAAAAGGGGTGTTCCCTGAAGTGAATCACCGCCATCGAGTACAAGTGTATTTTCGTCTTTCTTTATCTGAGATGCCAACAGAAAAAGTCCGGAATTCTCCGGGCAATTCTTGGCATAATTTGTTGGGAACAGATGACCATGGGTATCTGAAGTGAAAATGATACGCATAAAAAAACTCCTTATATTAAACTTAAAAAGGGAAGATACCAATGATATCTTCCCCATACTATATTATAAAGTACTCAGTCAAGTGCCATCATCATCTTCTGTGCAGCACGCTCAGAATCATAGTCTGAACTGGTTGCTTCCATATATCCTGTGTGTGCATAGATTGAAACAGCCTCTTTTCCCTCTTGTGTATTTCCAACATTTATAAAAGCCTGTTTAACTGCTTCCTTAAGTGCCTCTGTCATAACCGGTGAAAACTTGCTGACACAGATTGTGTCATTGTAGATTCCATCTGAGACACCGATAACATTTGTCTCATCCCAAATGCTTTCAGATCTTCCGTATGTATTAGTCCATTTCTCGGCCTGATCAAGCCTGGCATCTGCGTAGGTTACAAGAACGTCAACTGTGCCATTTGCCAGCTTGGAAAAAGCTGTACCATAATTATCAGAAACTTCCGCATGGGTAAGGTCAGCTATATGCTTACCATAGTTTTCCTGTATCCAGAGAGAAGGATATACAAAACCTGCCGGTGACGTGGAATCCATAATACTCCATTTAAGAGAATCCAGTTCATCCCATGTGATCTCTTCTCCGGCATTTACCTTCTCAGCTATCGCCTTTCCGGCATCTGACGGGCCTGCTATCACAATAGATCTGTAATATGTAATAGGCTCTGTAGTTCTGGTTGTTGGCTTATTATCATTCCATACTTTTGGGTCCGGACTATCAATAGACAGGCCATCACGAGTCGCAGTCAGGATAACGTCGCATCCGTCATCATATTGTACGTACGTGCCCCCGGGGATCAGTCCAACATCAATAGTTCCTGCAGAAAGGCCTTCGCCTACAGACTCATAGGTTGATCCTACCACTATCTCTACCTCTTTAACATCATAGCCGGAGTTGCCAAGTTCATTTATCAGAAGTTCTTTAAGAGGCTCAGTTGTTGCTATTATCTCATCAGGTTCATGCGATGGAACAAAACCTACTATAAGCTTGTCTATTTGCGTAGGTTCCGCAGATCCAATCTGTGTCTGGTCTGTTTGATCAGCAGTGTTTTGCTGCATAGTAAGTTCCTCAGGACCTGTATCAACGCTTATTTCAGCTTTTTCTTTTCCGCACCCCATGAGTAGTGCAGCTAAAGCAATACCTGTTAAAAGATTGATCGTAAGTTTTCGCATACTCTCTCCTGATTAATTCTATTATAAACATTGAGAGCCCATGTGTTTCCCACATGAGCCCCCATCTCTTTAACAAGTATAAAATAATAAAAAAGCAGCGTCAACGATTCTGCAATATGTTTATAAACTTTTTAACGTTTTCAGAAACATTTCCTTTAAACACTCCCGAACCGGATACAATTACGTTTGCACCGGCATCGAGCACGTTTGAAACGTTCTCTGTATATATACCGCCATCTACCTCGATGTCAGTAGTAAGGTCTCTTTCCTGTAACATCTGACGAACTTTTTTAACCCTGTCTATACTCTCAGGGATAAAAGACTGTCCTCCAAATCCAGGTTCAACAGTCATAACAAGAATCATGTCGACCTTATCAAGGTAAGGTAATAATTCCTCTACAGCAGTTCCCGGCTTAATAGAAATACCCGCCTTGATACCGCAGTCATGAATCTTGTCTATAACAGCCATAGCATCGTCTGTAGCTTCCAGATGGAAAGTAATGATGTCTGCACCGACCTTGGCAAATTCTTCAATATACCTGATCGGATCAGTGATCATGATGTGAACATCAAAAACTTTCTGTGTTGTCTTCCTGATACTCTTAATTACCGGCATACCATAGGAAATGGATGGCACAAAAATGCCATCCATTACATCAATATGAATATACTCAGCTCCTGCCTCATCTACTTCTCTTATCTGCTGACCAAGAATATTAAAATCTGCAGACAATATTGAGGGACTCAAGATATTCTTCATTATTTCAAAAATTCCTTTACTGATGCATATACTCCGTCACCATCAAGGCCATATTTCTTAACCAGAGCAGCTGCAGATCCTGACTCACCGAATCTGTCCTGCATACCGATCTTCTTGACAACTGTAGGGCATTCCTCTGAAAGAACGTCACATACAGCGCTTCCAAGACCGCCGATTACAGAATGCTCTTCAACTGTAACAACCTTGCCAGTCTTCTTGGCTGTTGCTACTACAAGCTCTCTGTCGATAGGCTTGATAGTGCAGATGTTAACAACTTCTGCGCTGATACCGTCAGCTGCGAGCTTCTCAGCAGCTTCAAGAGCAGATCCTACTCCGATACCAGTTGCTATAATACTAACATCTGTACCCTCTCTAAGTACAGTACCTTTTCCAAGTTCAAACTTATAATCAGGTCTGTCATTAACTACAGGGCAAGCTGCACGTCCGAAACGGATGTAAACAGGTCCAACATACTCAGCAGCTGCTCTTACACAAGCTCTTGCCTCAATGTCATCAGCAGGACACATAACAACCATTCCCGGAATTGTGCGCATAAGTGCAAGATCTTCGTTACACTGGTGGCTCGCTCCATCCTCACCTACAGTGATTCCGGCATGTGTTCCACCGATCTTAACGTTGAGGTGTGGATAACCGATTGAGTTACGAACCTGCTCAAATGCACGTCCTGTAGCGAACATAGCAAATGTGCTGACAAATGGGATCATTCCTGTTGTAGCAAGACCTGCTGCCACACCCATCATGTTACACTCTGCGATACCGCAGTCTATATGACGGTCAGGGAATTCCTTCTTGAACCAACCTGTTCTTGTTGCTGCTGCAAGGTCTGCATCAAGTACTACTACCTTATCATTAACCTTTGCAAGCTCTATAAGTTCTTTTCCATAGCTATCTCTGGTAGCTATCTTCTTTACTTCGCTCATTATTTACCTCCTGTCAATCTGGTTTCAGCCCAAAGCTTCGCCGATCTTGTTAAGATCGTCCATAGCCTTTGCATACTCTTCATCATTAGGTGCTACGCCATGCCATGAAACCTGGCCTTCCATGAAGGATACACCCTTACCCTTAATACTGTGGGCAATGATTGCTGTAGGCTGACCCTTAGTTTCTCTTGCTTCCTTGAAGGCTGCTCTAAGAGCGTCAAAATCATGAGCATCAACATTAATAACATGGAAGTTAAATGCTTCAAACTTCTTGTCAATAGGATACGGTGAACATACCTGATCGATAGGTCCGTCAATCTGAAGACCATTGTTATCAACGATAACAACGAGGTTATCAAGCTTACGGAAACCTGCAAACATAGCAGCCTCCCAAACCTGGCCTTCCTCAATCTCACCATCACCTAAAAGTGTGTATGTTCTGTAATCTTTATTGTTAAGCTTTGCAGAAAGAGCCATACCACAAGCAACTGAAATTCCCTGTCCAAGAGAACCGCTGCTCATATCAAGGCCTGGCAGATACTGCATACTAGGATGTCCCTGAAGTCTTGATCCAAGCTTACGAAGTGTTGTAAGCTCCTCAACAGGGAAGTAGCCCTTCTGCGCCATTACTGAATAAAGACCTGGTGCTGTATGTCCCTTGGAAAGAACAAAACGATCACGATCAGGATCTGCTGGCTTCTCAGGGTTAACGTTCATCTCCTCAAAATACAGATATGTGAAAATATCTGCTGCTGACAGTGATCCACCCGGGTGACCGGCACCTGCTGCGTGAACCGCTGTAACAATGCCCTTGCGGACTTCGTTTGCAATCTTCTGCAATTCTTTGTTAGTCATATTTCCTCCACTTTTTTCCTTGCATAATGTTTCATGTTCTAAATGCAAATACAATGTATCATAATAAAAATATATGGTCTATGGCAATTTTTGCCGAGAATTACCTACTTAGTGCTTAAAGTTATATGAAGTTCTGCTCTCGCTT
>OCVV012822795.1_pt1 | contig 13012 bp, 11 predicted proteins | sample 1539721 | NCBI WGS metagenome assembly OCVV01 (sample SAMN02144230, study PRJEB22623) | gut metagenome | biome: sheep rumen | host: Ovis aries | place: New Zealand
AAGTCTTTCAAATATCGCTTGTGCTTCCGCATCCGTGGCTGCCGTACTCAAAGCCTGCTGGCCAAGTTGCTGCCGTTTTTCCGAAAGCGAATGCAAAGGTACACACTTTTTTCGTCACACACAAGAGTTTCGAGGTTTTTTTTCGATTTTATGGTTTATTGTTGATACACATCAAGAGAAAATACGTAAAAAGGGGCGAACGGAGGGGGAATGGGCGGTGATGGCATCGCCGCGTACAAGGAAGGGGAGGAAAAAGGAAAGGGAAAGAAAGGAAAGACGAAGAGAAGAAAGGAGGAAGGAGGGGATTAGCAAGGAAGGAAGGAGAAAAGAACAAAGAAAGAAAGAGAAGCAAGGCTCATTTACCACGATTAAGGTAAACAAGCCTTGCCCACATATCTTATGTCATATTAGAAATGCTTATGTCATATTAAAAGATGAGTTATTCTTAATAAAGTAATTCATAAGGAAAGCATGAGACATCATATATTCCATACGAATATTATACAAAAGGTATTATACGAATATTACGCAAAACTATCCTTTAAACATTTCCTTTATACCTCCGATGGATCCCATAAGGTTAGCAGCCTCGTATGGCAGGTAAACTGTCTTGGTATCCTGACCTGAAGCGATGTCTTGCAGAGCTTGTATGTATTTCTGAGCAAGCAGATAGTTGGCAGGATTGGTACTCTTTCCTACGGCTTCAGTAATCTTGTCGATTGCCACAGCCTCAGCTTCGGCCTTACGGATGCGGGCTTGTGCTTCACCTTCTGCCTGAAGTATCTTTTGCTGTTTGTCAGCCTCAGCACGATTAATAACAGCCGTCTTATCAGCTTCAGACTTCAAAATGACAGCCTGCTTCTCACCTTCAGACGTCAATATCGTAGCACGTTTATTACGTTCAGCCTGCATCTGCTTCTCCATTGCCTGAAGCACGGTTGCCGGTGGTATGATATCCTGCAACTCTACGCGGTTGACCTTGATGCCCCACTTATTGGTAGCATCGTCAAGCACAAGTCTAAGCTTAGAATTTATCGTATCACGCGAAGTGAGAGTCTGATCAAGTTCCATCTCACCTATTATATTACGCAGAGTAGTCTGCGTAAGTTTCTCGATGGCATTAGGCAGGTTACTGATTTCATAGACCGCCTTGAACGGATCAACAATCTGAAAATACAGCAGCGCGTTGATTTCCATCTGTATATTATCCTTGGTGATAACATTCTGTGATGGAAAATCATAGACCTGCTCACGCAAGTCAATGCGGTCAGTCATGATATAACGTCCGCGAGCCATTGCTACCATATCCTTAGCCTTATCAATGAAAGGGATGATGACATTGATACCAGGATCAAGAGTTTGATAATACTTACCCAGTCGCTCTATGATTTTCGTCTCGGACTGAGGAATGATAACGATTGTCTTTTTCAGTACCACGATAGCGAGCAGTACTACAACAACAAGAAAAACAGAGAGTATTTCCATAGTAGTAAATAAATTATGAATTTTGATTTATAAGTTTAACAGTCAGAACAATACTTTCTCTTGCCACCACCTCGACGAGGGCATCCTTTGGTATCTCCATACCGTCGGCAGCAACCGAGCGCCATTCATCGCCATCGATTCTGACATAGCCAAAGCCATTCGCAGAGATGGTTTCGACCACCCTACCCTGCTTGCCAATCAAGGCGTCAGCATTACTTTTACGTTCCTTCACCGCTCCGTGAAGCCGTTTTACAAGAGAGGGGCGCACGAACAGGATACACAACACGGATGCTGTAGCCCATACGAGCACCTGTGCCCAGAATGGCGCTCCTACCGCTGCACAGACGATAGAAGCCAAGGCTCCTAAAGCGAAGCAGATGATATAGAAATCGCCATTCGTCAGTTCGAGGAGCAGAAAAGCGATACTGGCTATAAGCCAGACGAGCCAAAGGTTACCAATGAAATACTGTATCATAGGCAGTAAATATGTTTGAGTTTCTCAAATGCAAAGATACAAAATATTTTCAATATTTGCAAATTTATTTCCGTAAAACACTCTATTTTCACAGAAAACCTATATTTCTGTAAAACAAGCATGACACCTGCACCGCAATCAGATAGCGATCAGGAGGCAATCAGCACCTGATTACACTGTAATCGCTATCAGATTACCATCTAATCAGATAGCGATTGCAACGCGACGGCTAACACGCGTAAAATAAGCACGTTCACTAAAACGACATAATACTCTCGAACGCTGTAAAACACCACAGAAACATAAAAAAACGAAAGTTATATATATAATAAGGTATAGGAGAGCAATAAACAGAAAAAAACATTGTCACAAGTGGGTTCTCATTGCAATCACCACTTTGCAGTATGCGTAAATAAAACGAGCAACGCAAGATTTTACAAAAAAACTTTTGCACATATTAAAAAAAAAACGTAACTTTGCAAAAGACAACGTAAGCAATATTAATCAAACACAATAATAAATAATGGCAAACGACATCAAAGTACTCAATCACGCAGCCGACAATATCAGAATACTCGCGGCAGCATCAGTAGAGAAAGCAAAGTCGGGTCACCCAGGCGGAGCCATGGGTGGTGCGGACTTCATCAACGTTCTTTATTCAGAATACCTGCAATACGACCCCAAGAAACCAGAATGGGTAGGCCGCGACCGTTTCTTCCTTGATCCAGGCCACATGGCGCCAATGCTGTACTCGCAGCTCTGCCTTGCTGGCAAATTCAGTCTCGACGAACTGGCACAGTTGCGTCAGTGGGGCTCTCCTACTACGGGACATCCAGAGTTTGAGATAGCACGTGGAATTGAGAATACATCTGGTCCGCTCGGACAGGGTCACGTGTTTGCCATCGGTGCAGCCATCGCTGCCAAATTCCTTGCAGCACATACAGGCAACCCTACGTTTGCGAAGGAGACGATATATGCTTACATCTCTGACGGTGGCATCGAGGAGGAAATCTCTCAGGGTGGCGCACGCATTGCCGCAACATTGGGGCTTGACAACCTCATCATGTTCTACGACTCCAACGACATACAGCTCTCTACCGAGACAAAGGAAGTCATGAACGAGGATACCGCTGCCAAATACCGCGCATTAGGATGGCACGTCACGGAAATCAACGGTAACGATGCCGCACAGATTCGCAAGGCTATTGAGGAGGCTAAGGCCGTGAAGGGACAGCCTGCACTCATTATAGGCAAGTGTATTATGGGCAAGGGAGCCGTGAAAGAGGACGGTAGTTCATACGAGGCAAACTGCAAGACTCACGGTGCACCGCTCGGAGGACAGGCTTTCGTGAACACGATAAAGAACCTTGGTGGCGACCCAGAGAATCCTTTCCAGATATTCGATGATGTCAAGGAACTCTACGCTAACCGTGCTAAGGAACTGGAGAAGATTACTGCAGAGCGTTATGCAGAAGAAGAAGCATGGGCAAAGGCTAATCCAGAGAAGGCTGCACAGCTGAAAGATTGGTTCGAAGGCAAGGCTCCGAAGATAGACTGGTCAGTGGTACATCAGAAAGCTAACGATGCTACTCGCTCGGCTTCAGCCGCCTGCCTAAGTGCACTGGCAGAGCAGGTGCCTAACATGATTTGCGCATCGGCAGACCTCTCTAACTCAGATAAGACTGACGGTTTCCTTAAGAAGACGCGCGCACTGACCAAGGATGACTTCGGCGGTGCATTCTTCCAGGCAGGCGTAGCCGAGTTGACCATGGCTTGCTGCTGCATAGGTATGGCACTGCATGGTGGCATAATACCAGCCTGCGGCACATTCTTCGTATTCTCAGACTATATGAAGCCAGCCGTACGCATGGCTGCACTCATGGAGTTGCCAGTGAAGTTCATCTGGACTCATGACGCTTTCCGCGTTGGCGAGGATGGTCCTACGCATGAGCCTGTAGAACAGGAAGCACAGATTCGACTAATGGAAAAGCTGCACAATCATAGCGGCAAGCCATCAGTACTCGTATTGCGCCCAGCCGAAGCAAAGGAGACAACAGAGGCTTGGAAACTGGCTATGGCCAACACTGCAACGCCTACAGCACTTATCTTCTCACGTCAGAATATCAACGATTTGCCTGAAGGCAATGACTACTCGCAGGTAGCCAAGGGTGCTTACATCGTGGCTGGCTCCGACGAGAACCCCGATGTAATCTGCGTAGCGTCTGGCTCTGAGGTTTCTACACTCGTGAGTGGTGCTGAACTACTTCGCAATGACGGAGTAAAGGTGCGTATAGTCAGCGTTCCTTCCGAAGGATTGTTCCGTGAACAGACACCAGAATACCAGCAGAGCATCGTGCCAGCAGGTGCAAAGATTTTCGGTATGACAGCTGGTTTGCCTGTCAACCTGCAAGGTTTCCTCATCGGAGCAGACCCAAAATCTAAGGTTTGGGGATTGGAAAGTTTCGGTTTCTCGGCTCCATACAAGGTGCTTGATGAAAAGCTCGGCTACACCGCTGAGAACGTATATAAGCAAGTAAAAGAAATGCTATAGTCGTATAGAAATTGGTCGTTTGGCCGTCATGGATAACCACACTGACATAAAATAACTATTCATGACTACCAAACGACCAATGCTTCTGACGACCAAACGAGAGAAAATATATCAATTGTTAATCTTTTAAACTAAACAAGCCTATGGAAAAGAAAATCATCGGCGTTGCCAGCGATCACGCAGGCTTCCCACTCAAGCAGTTCGTTGTGCAGTACCTTGAAGAGAAAGGTATAAAGTTTAAGGACTTCGGTACATACAGTGACCGTTCGTGTGACTATCCCGACTTCGCCCACCCATTGGCAGAAGACATAGAATCAGGCGTAGTATCATGCGGTATAGGCATCTGCGGTTCTGGCGAAGGTATGGCAATGACCCTCAACAAGCATCACGGCGTGCGCGCAGGATTAGCTTGGAATGTAGAGATTGCCCACCTCATCCGCCAGCACAACGATTCCAACTGTCTCGTATTGCCTGGACGCTTTATCACCAACCGCGAGGCTGCAGTCATCATCGACGAGTTTCTCAAAACTCCGTTTGAGGCAGGACGTCATCAGCTACGCATCGACAAGATGTAAATAAGTAATGAACGAAGTAAAGGAATTAAGAAATTAAGACATTATGCATCGATTTCATTATACAGCAAACACATAATATCTTAACTTCTTAATTCCTTATTATTTTGATCTGATACCAAGCACCCTATGGAACATTTCTCCCTCATTCTCAACTACATCAGCGACCTGTTATGGGGCTACCCCATGATAATACTACTGATAGGAACTCACATATTTCTGACAGTCAGACTGCGTTTTCCACAACGCAAAATCTTTACAGCCATACGTCTGTCGCTCACTCGCGATAAAGACGGAGCTGGCGACGTAAGCCAGTTTGGAGCTCTTGCTACGGCACTTGCAGCAACCATCGGCACGGGTAACATCATCGGTGTAGGCACCGCCGTAGCGCTTGGTGGTCCCGGAGCAGTACTTTGGTGTTGGCTGACTGGTGTATTCGGCATCGCTACGAAATATGGAGAGGGGCTGTTGGCGGTAAAGTACCGCCGCAAGTCAAAGCAAGGCCACATGATTGGCGGACCAATGTATGCCTTGGAATATGGACTTAACACCCGATGGGCAGGAGTATTGTTTGCCATTTTCACCGCTTTGGCAGCCTTCGGCATAGGCAGTACGGTACAGGCTAACGCCATATCTACATTAGCCCATGACATAATGGGGGTCAACGAATGGATTATAGCTATCGTAATAACATTACTGGTGGCTTTGGTGCTGGTAGGAGGAATAAAGAGCATAGCGCGCGTTTGTACGGCATTGGTGCCATTTATGGCGTCACTATACGTAGTCGGATGCTTTGTAATCCTATGTATTAACTGGCACTACGTCTGGCCTGCCATACAACTTATAGCCACATCAGCCTTTGCTCCCGAAGCCGTTGGCGGCGGACTGGCAGGCGGCGGCATCATGCTGACAGCACGCTATGGCATAGCCCGCGGACTATTCTCTAATGAGTCAGGTCTTGGCTCTGCGCCTCTCGTTGCGGCCGCAGCACGCACAAAGAACCCCGTGCGGCAGGCTTTGGTGAGTGCAAGCGGCACATTCTGGGACACTGTAGTAATCTGTGCCGTAACTGGCATCGTGGTAGTGAGCAGCGTATTAAGCTACAGCGATGCCTCCATGCTCCATTTCAATACGTTGGGCAGCACTTTTTCTTCCAACATAAATACTCTGTTGCCAAGCATGGACGGCGGAACGCTGACAAAACTGGCTTTCTGCAAAATCCCACTTTTAGGGTCATTCATACTGATGTTCGGCCTGTTCACCTTCGCATTCTCCACCATCCTCGGCTGGAGCATCTATGCGCAGCGAGCCGTAGAATATCTCGGCGGCTACCGTGCAGTGAAGGTTTACACTTGGTTCTTTCTTGCAGCAGTATTCATCGGAGCAATAATGGAACTCAGTCTGGTATGGACTCTCGCCGACATATTCAACGCACTTATGGCCATACCAAACCTCTTTGCACTCCTATTGCTCAGCAAGGTTATCGTGAGAGATACCGACAAATACCTGTGGGGCGGACAGCTGGACGAAGAGGAATATCCATCTAAGGATTAGCCGCAAGTATCTCCGGACGGAACTCAAAGTGCATGGTATCATAATGATACCAGCGACCGCCCCAAATAAAACCGTGCTTCTCAAATATAAGCACTAACTCACGAGGGAATCTATTGGCATAGACTATCTTAGCGGTCTCACTCTTTCCTGGATTCTTCCACAACCAGTAGTCGCTATACTTCACTCCTATGTCTATCGTCATGCCATAAGAGTGTGCGCTCAACCGATTGGCTCCCCTAACCTTCCGCCAATAAAACGAGCCTGATGATTTAAGATACTTACGCAGTTCGGGATGCTTTGCCAACTCTGTTGCCACAGCACGCAGACTGTCAGTAGCACCATTCACCTTAGTGAACAGCACCTTTTCTCCGAACCAATCCACACTGACGAGGTTCTTCCTCACCTGTGCCTCCGTGCTCCCATACATTTTCTTAAACAACCTCTCACACCGACTACGCCCTGCATCCTGCAAGTATTCTGGTACAGAGGCCTTGCGATCATATTTGAAGGCGAACATATCCTCAGGGTCTGCATCATCGAGTTTCTGCACAAACGACTTTTCCCTCCCATCATCATACTGCAGCAGCGAGCCGTCAGCAAGTACCAACTGCCCATCCCTGTAGTCCTTGACGAAATCAGGATAAACCTTCATAAGAATATGCGCTCCATCGGGTATCTTCTGCTGTCCATTTACCGTAACAACAGAGAATAAAGCGACACCAACGAACATACAGAATGTCTTGTTCGTCAGTGTCGCAATTATATTTCTGCAAACGTTCATACCTTATTCATATTTCTTAAGGAACATGATATTCGCATTCTCATACTTATTAAACTCACCTGCCGGCACCTCATTGCGCGTACCCCTATACCAGCTCTGTTCGTTGAAATACTCACGCAAAGCCTTATCCTTGAAGATACGTCCGTGACGTGCATAGATAGAGTTTTTCAGTACCCTGATTTGCCCGCGGTCATATCCGCTGATATCATCTTCTGTAAGATACCGCGTTGACAAGTAATCATACTGAGTTCCCCAAACCACATTTGTAGTCTTCTTTGCTTTGTTAGTAGTAGTCTTTCGCGGAATGGAAGGCACCTGCGCATTTGTCTCCAACGGAGCAGAAAGCAGCATTGCCGCAGCCATGCAAGCCATTAGCAACCTGCGTTTTGAAGATAGTTTCATAATCATTTACATTTTTAGAAGTTTATAGTTATTGCGTATTTAGTTAGCAACTTATATAATACTGGCTCTCATCATAGTTGGTAGATATACAGAACCACACATTATATTAAAGTATTCCTTTCGTGCGACAAATTTACTCATTTTCTTTGAAACGAACAAATAATACAAGTTTTTTTTCTCTGCCTACAAGAACTTTTCTTTTTCACTTAGCATCTTTCGCTAACGACATAAAGCACCACAAGGCATCACAGTCGCCAACGCTCCCAATAACAACAATGGCATATCTATCCTACATAATGGCGCATCCGATAAACCATGTGGGAATGTGGTGCAAGTACTAACCCAAAAACTGTCGACAAACGATACGATATAGCCCAAAAGTTAGTACTTTTGCACTATGAATCGCAGCAACAATATAAATATGTACGAGAGACTTGCTTAGTATTTTCTTCCTTCCGGTGTTCTGGAGTACTTTGAAGTGACTGATTTCGCAGAGGTTCCAACACAGGACAAAGATGTTCTGTACGCAAAGGAGCTTCACATCTATCTTGATGAACGCGACAACCGCACTCCTGAGATGAAAGGTTCTGTAAGTGATGGTTTCGGTAAAGAGTCATCCGTGGTTGACTTCCCTGTCCGTGATAAAAAAGCGGTACTGCATGTTCGCAGACGACGCTGGACGACGCCTGACGGCAGAACAATATCAGTGGATCTCGACAAGAAGATACAGTTGACGCATCCTGGCACGCGATACTCGAAAGACTTCGTGCTTTTTTTAAAGAAAGCGAATGGATAATTAGACTATAAGAATACCTACATTATGGAGTATGATGTCGAGAACAAGCAATATGAAGCCGTCATCCCCTTGAAATATGGTTATTACTCTTACCATTACGTCATGCTTGATGCCAATGGCGCCCCAGCCATCCCACCGTCAGAAGGCTCGTTCTACGAAACCCGAAACACTTACACCGCCCTCATCTACTACCGTGGTAATGCCGACCGAGCCGACCGCCTCGTGGGCGTAAGCAGGTGAGCATTTTTGCATAACAAATACGTTTTTGGTCCGAATTTTGGGAAGTTTCTATTGATTTTTGGTCCGAATTTTGGGAAGTTTTCGTTAATTTTTGGTCTGAATTTCGGAAAATATTTATAGCTAAGCACTCAGCAACCACATTATTTGAGGCAACAATATAAACAATAACGGCTGAAGATTTATTTCTTCAGCCGTTTGTCGTTTGATATGCTTTTGTGTAAAACTGTTGTTGTTTATACTATTTCTTTTATTTTTCTTAATGTCTTTTCACTTTCATCATCCCAAGGATTCGACTTGACAATATTTTCTAACCAATGATGTGCGGTTTTCAGATAACTGGATGCTTTCTCATCATTAAATTTCTTATAGTACAGAATAGCCTGACTGGCATAAATACGTGCATGAAATCTTTTACGGGAATCCGCATTCATACACTTTTCAAGTATCAGCATGCTTTTGTCCAGTTGTTCTCTCACGCTGTTATCGTTTTTCTCAATATTAGCATTAAATAAAATTACTGCATGCGAATTTCGAATAGAGAAATATTTGTCATCAGTCATACTGATAGCACGATCTATCCACGCAAAAGCATCATCATACTTACGTTTTTGAGATAAATATAGAGCACCCTGTTGTAAAACATAAGGATTACGGTTATCATATATGAATGCTTTTTCATAAAAAGCTTTACCTTCTCTCCAATTAGCAAATGCTTTCAATGTTACATTCTTATCAAAAGCATATTTGTGAAAAATCTTGTAATCACATATATGCGGATATGGTACTTTATCAAGAACGCCATTCAAAATTCTCGATAGAAGATTACTAGAACAAGCATCAACGATAATATCAGCAATGTATCTAGAGCGAGGATAATAATAATCCATGTTTTCATATGACTCATCCTCAGGTATATAATCTTTTATTATATCAGAAGCATCGTCCTTCAGGGAAAAAACATCCTCAACACTGAAATTATCGAAATAATCATAAGCAACTTCAAAAGGTAATGGTACATGACATGAATGCATATAGGCACACAAAACAAGAAATTCAGCCAAATCAGGATCTTTTTTCTCCAAATCGCGTAATGCTGTAGTGTATCTTTCCTTTACATTTTTTTTATTTACATTCCTAGAAACAAATTCAAACAAGGTATCTTTGTCATATTTGGTACCTTCTGCCTCTTTGGCCAAACTATTTCTGCGAATACTATCAGGAACAGAATTAAAAATACCCTGTAAATCTTGATCGCTTAATTCTGTAACATTGTATACTATATACTTCTCTTCGTCTATAAGATTTGAGATAATACCATAGTAATGGCTACGATCTGAACATACAATTTTTATATTATCTTTTTCTAGTTCCTTAATAGCATCAATGCTATCATAAAGATTGTCAATAAAAACTACAGCTTTCTCTTTGTCTATTAACTTTGCAATATATTTCGCTCGACTTTGTGTTAAATTATCAAAATATAATTTCATGCCTAGACCATCACATTCTTTTGCAGCTTGCATAAGAAGTGTTGATTTCCCAGAAACGGGTGCACCAATAATAACAGTATTTTTCCCTTTCCCATATATACAATTTAGAATATTTGCCAAGTGATGTGTTCGACATATTTGACCACTTAAAATATCACACCACAAAGGAGAACTTCCTTCATAGAACTCTTTTATAGGGCGCTGGACTTTTACTTCATAGTTATTATGAGGTACAAAAAATGATTTCAATAATTCATCTCTATCTTTGTTGAAGTTTTGTTTAACACCAGCGCCGGTTATAGTTCCAATATACTCTAAGAAACCTTTAATGTCTGCTTTTATGATATGAAAACCTAATGACTGGTAATATTCTGCATATTGTTGGTCTTCATTTCGTAAAACCACCCATATATCCTTTCTCGCATTAGTAAATGTCTGTTGAGAGAATAATGTTTGAAGAACAGAATTATCATTAAAGCCATAACCCACAAAAACTGTAGGGTGTTGTTCTAACGATTGTGCTAACAGGCCCCAAATACGAGGGGCATCGCTAAAAATAGTGGCCAATGAGCCTACATCAAATATATATTTGTGAGGTGAAGTAACGACTGAACCATGCAATCCTAAGTAATCGATATTATTTCTATCAGTGGTCTTTCCATCTGTTCCTAAGTTGTTTATAAAAACACCAGGGACATTTTTATAGATTTCAAATATAAGATTATCTATATTCGTGGTATATACACTTTTTATATTAATATTCTGCAGATTATTATACAGAGGATCAACATATTCAACGGTAAAACGATTTGTCAAATAATCATAGAAAGGTCCTTCAGCAGTATTAGTTAGAATAGAACATAACTGAGGTAACTCATAATATTTGGGTTTCCTAAAATGTTCCGCTAATTCATCTGCTAATTTGCTACCCAAAGGTAGCGCCTTTCCTGTTTTATCTTTTGCCAATATAGAAAAACCTGCACCAACAAATAAATTTATACCCTGGTGAAATGCATGCTCTAAAGAATTCTTGTTTTCAATTTCAATCATATAGTTCTTTAATAAATAATATTTCAGTTTAAGTGGCTTTATGCTGTTATTCCTAAATTCCGCAACGCTTTAATTTAACTATTTTTATAAGTTCCTGGGCAATAAAAAGTTGCCCTGAATTTTGCCATGTCAGATTTTTCACTTATCTAAGTGTAGCAATTAATGCCCTGATATAAGGTATCAATAAAATCGGAGAGAATCATACCATTTATAAATCTTTAGGTATTTCTTTCAGTGGATAAGTCTTACCATTGTAACAAATTTTGTAAGTACTATATAAATTCACAAATTGTTTACTGTGTCTATCCAAAAAAGAAATGTTAATAAGATAAATTCTTGAATAGTCTAATTCACCTTCCAATACGACTTCATAATGTTTTGTTTCTAATTTACTACAACTATCTTTTATGACTTCCAATGGATTTAATAAAGAATCGAAAGCCTTGCTGTCATCAAAAGGAGAAGCAAATACTGTGTTCGTTATATCTTTCTTGTTCGCTTCTACTTTGGATATGGATTTATAAGCAACTCCTGCTACATACACATTTTTTTTATAATCCATTTCATATGATTTTACCTCTACAGTTTTGCCTGTTATACTGAGTATAATTCTGTGTGTACGCGTTATTTTTGATTTTTCTTGTTCTTTTTGTATTTTTAAACGTATTATAGACTCCTTTCGTTTTAAATTAATTTGTGTCTTTTCTTTTCCTATTTTCTTTTGTTTAGCATGAAACTCTGGTCTAGATTCGGGATTAAACCAATAGTATATATTCAATATTCCGCTAGCAATAAATAGTAATACTACCAATACAACCACTATAATAATCATCCACAGAACACCATTAAAAACTGTATTCACACCACCATCAACTTTTCCGTCATCGTAATAATCGTATTGTGTTTGTGCATGTACAATCAATGATGTAAGTAGAGCTATAAAGAAAGTATATAATTTCATTTTTTTGAATCTTTATAATTTAACTAACGTTCGTAACGTCCTTTTACCAATAAGATAGAAGACCCTCTCGCCCTGATGGACTATCTGAGTCTGTTGCAAAGTTAAGAATTATTTCTGAAATAAACAAAGAGAATTATGAAAAAATGCAAACGAAAAACACTGTGTTCGAGCACAACGAACACTGCACAGGCAAACACTCAGCATTACAAGTTACATATACACGAAAACGACCACAGATTTATTTTCGACCACAGATTTCGCAGATGAAACAGAATCTACAAACATGATATTTGAAACAAACTCAAGGCCATTGAGAGCGAAGAGAAACGGAAAACGAATCATTATAAAAACATACACCTATGGGAAAAATAGCATTTACAATACACAACAATTGGGGTTGGATCGTTTCTTTAGCACCTAACAGACTATAATCGGTAATAAACCTGTCACCTTTCCTATGGTTGAAAACACTATAAATCATCGAAAATACGCTTTTCAAATCTTGGGAAAATGTTATTTTTATACCATTATTGACTTGGGAAAGTGTAAGAAAACAGAAATATTCACATTGGAAAAGTGTATTTTATTTACTATTTATGCTTGTATTTAAGTAAAATGTTGTATCTTTGTACCCACAAATACAAGTTGATATGGT
>OCVV011150447.1_pt1 | contig 13011 bp, 11 predicted proteins | sample 1539721 | NCBI WGS metagenome assembly OCVV01 (sample SAMN02144230, study PRJEB22623) | gut metagenome | biome: sheep rumen | host: Ovis aries | place: New Zealand
GGCAAATACTTCGGTATCGCACGATGTTTCCGCTACGACAAAGTTGACGCAACTCACTTGAGCGACTTCTATCAGACAGAGGGAATCGTTCTTGGAGAAGATGTAAACCTTCGCACGCTGCTCGGCTTCCTTGAGATGTTCGCAAAGGAAATCGCAGGTGCAACTGAGGTCAAATATGTTCCTGGCTACTTCCCGTTCACGGAGCCTTCTGTTGAAGTTCATATTAAACACCCTGTTTTGGGCTGGTTTGAGCTTGGTGGTGCCGGAATCTTCCGACCAGAAGTCACTAAATCAATGGGCGTAGATGTTCCTGTTCTTGCCTGGGGTATGGGTATTGACCGAATGGCCCTTATGGCACTGGGATTGAACGATTTGCGAGAACTCTTCAGCGAGAACATTGAGGAAGTCCGATTAAGAAAGGCAAAGTTCTAGACATTTTCCCCGCATCACCTGAAATAAACCAAAAAAAAGCGAGTTTTGATTTTAATTCTCAAAACTCGCTTTTTTTTACACCTTGAACTTGTTGACTTCATTATTCAAGGCGTTGATGCTGCTCTGGGTTTCCACGGTGAGACTGTTTACAGTGTTTACGGCTTCGGTTATCTGGTCTGCTCCAGTGGCCATTTCATTCATTCCACCGTTGATTTCCTGTGTGATGGCTGTCATGTTCTTGGCCTCGTGGGTAATCTGATTGCTGCCTTCAAGCATCTCAACAGAGCTTTTTTGAACTTTCTGGGTAAGGTCACGCAAACTTGTTATTGATGAAAGGACATTCTTGCTATTTTCGCTCTGTTCTTCCATCGTTCTGCGGATTGAATGTTCCTGCTCAGAAACTGTGTTCACTCCTTTTTCAATCAGCACGAATTTCTCAACGACATCCTTTGAGAAATCAGTAACGACTTTGATAGATGTAGTGATTTTTTTGAGGGCAGCTTCGATTGTCTTGGTTTGTGCAGAAGATGACTCAGCAAGTTTTCGGACTTCATCTGCAACGACAGCAAATCCTTTTCCTGTTTCGCCTGCGTGAGCCGCCTCAATTGCCGCATTCATTGCAAGAAGGTTTGTCTCACTTGCAATATTCTGAATTACGCCACTGATTTCCATAAGCCCGCGAGACTCGTCAGCAACTTCCTGGATTGCATTGGTAATTTTATCGAGGGCATTTTTTCCTGATTCAGATGTTTCAGTGAGCTGGCGAATATTCTCTGCATTGCGAATGAGCGTTGTCGTAGCTACATCCATATTCTGAATAAGGTCGTTGATTGATGTGGTCGACTCGTTGATGTTGGAAGCCTGCTCGTTGATAAGGGAGTTGAGCCTATTGATTCCGTGAGAAATTTGCTCCATGGTACTGCTGGTTTCTGTGACGCTGGCAGCCTGATTTACCGTCTGGCCGTTTATGCTCTTGATGTTGGCCGAAATCTCATTGATTGCAGAGGCAGTTTCGGTCATATTTGAAGAAAGGTCTTCGCTTACGGCTCCAAGCCTTGAAGACTGAGCCTGAACAAGAGAAACAAGCTGGCGGATTTTTGCAAAAGTCTCGTTAAAGTAATTTGCCATTGACCCGATTTCATCTCGTGAAGAAACTTCGATTGTGCGGGTTAAATCACCTTCTCCTTCTGAAATGTCTTTGAGAACGAAAGTAAAGCGCTTGATTGGCTCTACGATTTTACGGGCTATTATGAGACCAATTATCAAAAGAATAATAGATGCAAGAACTCCAATTACGATGGAACGGTTTAAGAGATTGTCTGCATTGTCACTTATAAGGCTGACATTATCGACAAGCATTGTGCTCAGATTTTCAACGAAAGCATCAACCATTTCGGAAATTTCTTCGGCATAGGGGTCGAATTTTTCCATGAATTTGTTGCCTTCATCAGGTCCGTACTCAATGTAAGCTGCGGCCATCTGCCTACCCATTTCGTAGTAGCCGTCAAAAGCCTTTGACATAGCCTCAAGTTCAGAAATCTTTCCGTTTTCATTGTGCTTACGGTAGAAGTCCTTGAAGTTCTCTAGGATTTCCTTGAAAGCTTTTGCATGTTCGGCAGCTTCATCGTAACCGTCATCATAACCTTCCGCTCCACGAGTTGCCGAAATATCGGTAAGCCACTGCTGAACCTGAATTACATGAAGTTGCATGTCCTTAGCTTTAAGTGTGTTGGGAAGAATTTCGTCCCGGACTTTTTCTGCATTTTTGCTGAAGCCCTGTGCATGAACGACAATAATCACTGAAATAATGACAATATCAATTATTGCGATAATGTATCCGCTGAAAATCTTTTTAAAGAGGCTGATGCCCCTTCTTTCTGATTCCATAAATGTACCTCTATTTTCTATTATAAGTCTTAAAATAAGTATAAGCAAATAATATAACAAAGCTGAGATAAAATATAACAAAAATTTATATTTGTTATATTTTCATTTTTAAAAAGAGAATTATTTCCAGACTTTAACAAGGAGAAGACAGCCTTCTTTAACTGATACAGATGCTTTTTTTCCATGGAGGACTTCATTACTGACCCCGAACTGGTACTCCTGAGGAATTATGGCATTTTCAAGATTATAAAGAGCATCCTTGATTGTTATTCCACCGGCTTTTCCGCTGATATTAAGCAGAGAAAAATAGGCATATTCATCAGAAATTTTAACTTCCTCAGAGCCAACAAGAAGAAGCTCGGAATAATCGTCAAGCATCAGGGCCTTTACACCTTCATTTTGGCATTTTAAAAGCATGTAGAGGTTTCCCAAAGCATGGTCGAAGCGGGCGCCAAGCATTCCAATGAAAAGAAAGTCCCTGAAGCCCCTGTTAAGAGCAGTTTTTAAGGCAAAGACGGAATCAGTATCATCTTTTTCGTGAGGAAGAACGATTGTCTCTATTTTTGAATGGGGATTTTTGTGGGAATCAAAGTCACCTATAATTAAATTTGGCCTGACTTTTAGTTTTCGAATGTGATTTAAGCCGCCATCGCACACGATGACAAAATCATCGGAGCGAAGGAAGGTGCGGATTTTTCTGAAATTTTTGATGGGGGCAGCCCCGATTATAACACAGCGGCCTGACATTTATACTGGAGTGCCTGTACTTTCATCATCAGAATGAGCAGCTGACTGCGAAGCTTCTCCGGCCCCTGACTTAGCTCCATCTGAGGAAGCACTTTCGGAAGAAGCAGACTTTTTCTTTCTGCCAAAAATGGACTTCTTCTCTTTTTTTTCGCTTTTTTCTGGAGAGGCATCCCGCTTGATTTTAAAGTCAAAGAGGGTTTTTGACTCGGTTTCTGCTTTTTTTGACTCGGAAGCACTTTCGACATTTTTTGCCTCAACCTTTGGAGCCTTTCGTTTTCTACGCCCGAAAGTAAAAGGCAACATAACAATAAGGCCAATAGCGAAAGAAATGATTACAGTCATAAAGACAGGCACATCCTTAAAAGTGTGGATGATAAAAGTGATGTCGCATTTGTTGTCGAGATTCACGCCTGCAAAAATCGTGACAAGAATCAAAAGAATGATAGTTCCGATAAGTTTTATTGGCATTTTTTGCTCCTTTTGAATTTCTCACAGAGCTTAAGAGGACACAGAGAGAATTCATAATATGAAAATTTCTCTGTAGCCCCATTCTCCCTGTGAAAATTTTATATTATTTCCCCTCTAAAAGTATTGCCGTTTAAGCTTGTTATTTTAACTTTAACGAAGGTTCCAATCAGTTTTTTGTCTGCCTTGAAAGCTACCCGTTCATTCTGCTCGGTTTTGCCCAGAAGTTCCGATTCGTCGTGTCGGGAAACAATGTCGCAGAGAACTTCGATTGTCTCGCCAATTCGCTTTGACATGACTTCGGTAGTGTGCTTGGACTGCAAGTCGATGACTTTCTGCAAGCGGGCTTTTTTTTCTTCGACTGGAATCTGGTTTTCGTATTTGGCAGCTGGAGTTCCTTCCCGCGGGTTGTAGTAATACATAAAGCTGGACTCGAATTTGACTTCTTCCATGAGGGAAAGAATATCCTTAAACTGCTCCTCGCTTTCTCCTGGAAAGCCAACCATTAAATCAGTAATGAGCTGCACTCCGGGAAGTGAAGCCCGCAATTTTTTTGTAAGCTCAATGAATTCTTCACGGGTGTTTTTGCGATTCATGCGCTTTAAAATTTCATTGTTTCCATGCTGAGCGGCAATATGGAAGCCCCGGCAGACATGAGGATTATTTTTGATGACTTCGATTAATTCATCAGAAAAATCGTTGGGATTTGAAGACTCGAATCTAACCCACTTGATAGTAGATTTAGTCTCGTCGATGTGGCGGCAGATTTTTTCCAAAAGCTGGGGGAAAGAGGTGCCGTCCTCGCCCTTGTAAGCGTTTACATTCTGCCCCAAAAGTGTGATTTCCTTGACATTTGCCTTGGTGAGGAAGTCGATTTCGGCTAAGATTTGGTCTACCCGGCGACTTACCTCACGACCACGTACATAGGGAACAATGCAGTAAGTGCAGAAATTGTTGCAGCCATGCATAATCGGAACGAAAGTTGAGAAGGCTCCCTGCTCGTAAGAATACTGGGCGAAAGTGTAGGTCTCCTCGTCCTTGATTTTAAAAGGCTTGTTACCGTTTTCCACGGCCTGAATAATTTCGCCGAATTTGTATTTTCCGAATGTGCCGACAACATAATCAACAACAGGATACTGATTTTTGAGATCGTCCAAAAGACGCTGAGCCATGCAGCCCATTACGACCAGAGTGAGTGGAACGGCACCATTTTTTTTGTAGAATTCTGCGGCAAATTTCATGTCCTCAAGGCGGATTTTTGAATTCAAATCGCCCATGCGGATTTTTTTTACGCCTTCAAAATAACCCAAACGGCCAAGAATCCGCTGCTCTGCGCTTCCTCGCACGGAGCATGTGTTTATAATCACAAGGTTTGCTTCTTCGGGATGCTCCGCCTTTTCCCATGCGCGAGAAATTAAAAGCTGCTCAACGCTGGCACTTTCGGCAATGTTCATCTCACAGCCGTATGTTTCAAAAAAATATTTCATATCGTGGGAATATAGTAGAAGATTTTTAAAGAAATTTCTATAGAGCCACTGCTCTACCGTGAAGAGCAGAGTAGTGCCCTAATTATGTTTTTCATAGCTGACAAGAAATTCACGGATTGGCTGATACCAGTTTTCAGATTTTTTTCCTTCATCAAGAAAACGCTCAAATGTCATTCGTATATATTCCCGGATTTGCAGGGCTTCCACTGAAGAAAAACCTTCCGGCTTCTCAAACAATTTTCCGATGAAAATCCTTGCGTCATCAACAGAAATCCATTCCGAAAAATTTTTGACAACAAGGTAGAGTGCGGCAGGAATACAGTTGACGGAATGTTGCTTTACATATAGAACGGTCTCGGTAATTTCAAGAGCACAATCGTATAATTCCTGGCTCCAAAGCTGAGACTCGCTTTCGGTAAAGTCCTCCTGGCTGAAAATATGGCGGTAAAATCCGAAAGCAAGAAAAACAGTGCAGACATGAAGGCTTGGAACGCAAAGAAAATGAGGATCCAGGGCATGAATCTGGCGGAATTCCCGCATTTCATTGTATTTTGGCCGGTCTGTCGTCGTCAGGCGGAAGTGATAAATTTTGCCGCAGCACTGATAAAGCTTTCTGAAACGAAGCATCCACTGTCTTGTTAGGGAACTTGCGTGCCAGAATCCGAATTTTTTGACCAGCATGGCAAGGGGACGCACCCACATGTTTATGAAATCAAGATAAATTGAGACTTTTGACGGTGTAAAAGGAATTTTTTTGTCCAAAGAATGGTCAACATGCACAACTGGAATATGAAGAATGTGAAATTTCTCGAAATACTGAAGAAAGAAAAATTCTTTAAGAATCGTGGCAAAACACTTGAAATTGGTGATGAAACTTGGTGGCCCGAAAAGTACACCCGCGTATGCGACAAGAGGATTGAATGTTTTTAAAGGCATGTTGTCGTAGATTCTTGGCTTCATACTTTATAGAAGAATATCAGAAAATTGTTGAAAAAGCTACAGAGTAAACAGCAGGAACCAGGACAAAGACTGCATGGCGATTTTTTTTCTTTTTTTTAATATAATCTCATCATGGATGAAGAAAACAGAATTCACCCCGCAAATTCACAAGAACGAAGCCTTTTCCATATCTGGCAAAAAAATAAAAATGACACTGGAATAAACCTCGCTTTTGCATTTCGCGCAGAAAATCTGGATGCTGCCCGATTCCAAACTGCCATAAACAAAATCATTGCCCGCCACGAAGGCCTTCGCTCCTTTTTTTTCGAGAAAGACGGAATTGTTTTCAAAAAAGTCCTTCCTCACTTGCAGATTGAAATTAAAAAGCTCCAGTCAGATGATTTAAGAAAATTCATTCGCCCCTTCAATCTGGAAGAGGCTCCTCTTTTCAGAATTGCAAGTCGGGGAAATATCCTTTGCCTTGATTTTTGCCATGCCATAACGGATGGCTTGTCCATGGCTCTTTTCTTTTCTGAGCTAAACGAGTTTTATTCTGGAAAAGAAGTTTTTTATTCGCCCTCCCCTGCAAAAATCGAAGATACATGTGAAGTTCAAAAAAACACGCTCTTTTGGACAAATCAATTTAAAAATCCATTCACACCACTGAGCCTGCCTTATGACAAAAAAATTCCCCAAGAACACGGCGGTGAAGGAAGCTCCATCGTGCAAGGCCTTGGAAAAAGACTCACAAAAAAAGTCCAGCAAATATGCAGAAAGCTTTCCGTCACCCCATTTGTGTTTTACTTTTCTGCTTTTATTCGCTTCCTTGCTCAAATTTCAGCCTCCAGCGATGTCATCACGACGACAAATTTTAGCTGCCGTAACAGCCACAACTTGCGGCAAATCGGGCTTTTGGCCTCAAGCGCCCCAATCCGCTTCAATATTGATAAAAAAACATCTGCCATAGACCTAATAAAAAGCATGAATGATTATATCCGCAGCTGCCTGGCCCACCAAAATCTGGATCCAGAAAAACTGCTTGAAGAATTTTCTTTTTCTGACTTAAGGGATTTTTCAAGGACGGTTTTCACTTATGAGCATGAGAAAATTGCTGATATACGCCTGGACGGAAAAAAATGCAGCTTCATTCCCATACCATCCCGCCATTCTGCTGCTGACTTCACCCTATGCCTATTTCCATTTAATGATGAAGGAAAAATTCTTTTCATATTCAGGGCTGACTTGTTCTCCCACTTCCGCGCCCGTGAAATGATACGAAACTACATTTCCGTCATCAAAAAAATTTGTGATGAAATCGAAATAAAGACAAAAAATCGTAAAATTTAGCAATTAATAGTAAAGTTTTTTTGATTTTTTTATTGAAATATGTTAAAATAATAAGGAGAAAGTTAAAGGGGATTTTCATGGCAGAACAGGATAAAAATGTTTTCGGGCGCAAAGTTTTTTTCATAAATCCTAGTGCCTTTTTTGAATCCAAAATTATTGAACGACTTCGCCTTATGGAATACGAAGTTTACAGCATTGATGACTATCGCAAGGCAAAGGCAATATTGCGCAAAAATGCCGATTCAATATGTTATGTTTGCATCGAGCAGCCTTTAACCTTAAAAGGCTGGCACAACTTCATCAAGTCTTTTGAGGAAGAAAGTGTTTTTTCTCCACTCGATATGGGCATTATTTCAATCTCTCATCCCCATGACAAATGGTTCAATTTCATCAACGGTCTTCAGTATGACGCAGGTTTAATAATGACCAGTGAAAATCCAGAAAATATGCTCCATGAAGTCGTAAAAAACCTCGACAAACTCGGTGCAATGGGCTTGCGAAAATATGTTCGTGCTAATTGTATGCAGGAACCAAAAGCCGATGCCCTTTGGATGCGAAACAACCGCATGTTCCAGCTCAAAATCGTTGATATCAGTTCTGTAGGATTTGCTGCCAGGGTTGCCGCTAATCAGGCTGCAGCAGTTGGAATCAATCAAATTATCCGCGGTGTAACACTCAACCTCCGCTCTCGACAAATCGTTGTTGATATAAAAATCACGGCCATTAAATCTGCCGGCGATTTTCTTCTTGCAATCGTAATGTTCGACTCATCAACATCACCAAACTCAATCGAAAAGGTGCGCGAATACATCACCGAAAACCTTCAGGATTCCATCATGTCCATCCTCACCAGAAACGACATTGACCGTCTGGACTACGAAAACCTGGAATTCCTGTAATAAGAATCTTCTCAAAGCAAGCCCTCTTTTCAAAGCTTCTGTTTTTTGATACTATAAATAGTAACAGGAGCTTAAAATGAAAGAACTTTCTAAATTGATGGATTTCCGGCCAAGCATTAAGGTCGTGGATGCAACTTTGCGTGACGGCGGCTTGGTCAATGATTTTTTCTTCCCGGAAGGATTTGAAAAGGCTCTCTACGAAGCAAACATTAAGGCCGGTGTTGACTACATGGAATTCGGCTATCGTGCCGACAAGGAAATGTTCGATGAGTCTAAATTCGGTCCATGCAAATTCTCAAGCGATGATTTTATCCGTTCTGTAGTTGGCGACAACAATAGCGACTTAAAAATTGCGATTATGGCAGATGTCGGCCGCTGTAACTACAAACAGGATATTCAGGAAAAGGCAAACAGCCCGGTCGATTTAATTCGTGTTGCCACATACCTCCATCAAATGCCGGGTGCCCTCGACATGATTGACGATGCAAAAAAGAAGGGCTACGAAGTCAGCTGCAATATCATGGCAATTTCAAATTCTCAAGAGTCAGACTTGAAGGTCGCACTTGATTTGCTTGGAAAATCAGCCGCTGATGTCATCTACATCGTTGACAGCTACGGTTCCCTTTACCCGGAGCAGATTGCCCGAATCGCCGACATCTATGGTGAATTCGCCGCAAAATACAATAAAAAACTTGGAATCCACGCCCATGACAATCAAAAGCTGGCCTTTGCAAACACAATCGAGGCCGCCGGAGACGGAGTTGATTATCTCGATGCAACTTATGCCTCAATGGGACGAGGGGCTGGTAACTGTGCAATGGAACTTTTGCTGGGCTTCTTAAAAAATCCGAAATTCAAGCTTTTCCCGGTCATCAAATTCGTTGAAGAACACATGAACCCACTTAAGGAAGCCGGTGTAAAATGGGGCTACGACTTGCAGTACCTCTTAACTGGTGTCTTAAACCAGCACCCGCGCACTGCCATTCAGTTCACAAAAGACAAGCGAAAGGATTTCTGCGAGTTCTACAAAGAAGTCACAAGCCAAGAATAAATTATAAAAAGAAATAATGGGTAAAACAAAAAAGCCACCTTCCATCGGGAACCTGCCCCAAACATCGCAGTGAGCAAAGCTCAGGCGAGTTTGACGCACAAAGTGCTAAGCGCAACCAAACAAGAACGACAACGATTGTTCTTGCCGACTCCGACGGCTTTTTGTATTTTCTGCCAATGTTGCGGCTTTATTCTCTAAAATAAGAAAACTCCACTTCACTCGTGGAGCTTTTTTAATGCCCCGCACGGATGCGGGGTTAATACTCGGAGAGAAAATTCTGTTTGCCGTAAGGTGAACAGAATTTTCTCGTAAGATAAAAAATTACAGGATGTAATTTTTTATCGCTGAATTCTTCCAGAACCGTCGCCACCTGCGAGCTTGTTAACTTCGTCCTCAGAAACCATGTTGTAGTCTCCGATGATTGAGTGCTTCAAGCAAGAAGCTGCAACTGCCCAGTTGATTGAATCCTGTGTGTTCATACCTTTGAGCTGTGAGTGGATGAGACCGCCACCGAATGAGTCACCACCACCTACGCGGTCAACAATCCACATCTCGTATTTCTTTGAGAATGCATAGTCTTTGTCGTCAACGTAAAGGAGAGCCTGCCAGTCGTTGCGGTTAGCGTTGATTGATGAGCGGAGAGTAATTGCGACTTTTTTGAAGCCGAATTTCTCTTTGAGCTGGCGTGCAACTGAAACATAACCGTCGTTGTTCAAAGTTCCCTTTGTTGTGTCAGTTCCCTCAGATTTGATACCGAATACGTCGTTTGCGTCATCCTCGTTAGAGATACAAACATCAACGTATTTACAGATTTCTGTCATAGCTTTGCGAGCTTCGTCTTTTGTCCAGAGCTTTCCGCGGTAGTTAAGGTCACAAGAAGTTGTGATGCCCATTTCGCGGGCTGTTTTACAAGCTTCGATACAAGCAGTTACCATGTTTGGTCCCAAAGCCGGTGTGATACCTGTGATGTGGAACCATTTAGCGTCCTTGAGGATTTCTTTCCAGTTGAATTCTTCTGGTTTAGCGAGCTGGATTGATGAGCCTGCGCGGTCGTAGATACATTTTGAACCACGCTGTGAAGCGCCTTTCTCGTTGTAGTAAATACCAACGCGTGGGCCGCCACGAACGATGTACTCTGTGTGAACGCCGTATTTGCGGAGTGAGTTAACAGCTGCCTGGCCGATTTCGTGTGTTGGGAGCTTTGTAACGAAGTATGACTCGTCGCCATAGTTAGCGAGAGAAACAGAAACATTTGCCTCACCGCCACCGAAAGTTGTTGTCATTGAGTCAACCTGAACGAAACGATAGTAATCAGCAGGCTGGATGCGAAGCATCAATTCACCAAAAGTAACTACTTTTGCCATTTTTTAATCTCCTTGTTTCGGCTTGTATGCCGTTTTTTTGCGAAAAATATTAATCAATTATATTCTATAATAATAAATTCTGCAATATGGAAAAATTCCGTCTTTTTATTTCATCGATTGGTTTGAATTTATTTGCAATTTCTGATTTTTGGTACGATACTATAATTATAACAGAAAATTATCTTAAATGAGGTTAAAAATATGAAGAAGAAAAGCGTTATCCGAAAAATGGTTACGATAACGGGGCTTATCATCGCAGCTTTGTTCGTCATTCTTGTTGAGCTTACGGTCAACACCGTCGATAAATCTTCGAGAGAAACTGCAGATGCTGACATTAGTATCATAGCTAGTTCCTATTCAACCTATGTCACTACCTGGCTGGACGAAAATCTCAATCTCCTTGATTTTTACATTAAGTCTGATGTCGTTTATGATTTCGGAACTTATGATGAAATCGGAGCCTGGCTTGCGACGACCCCTAGCCGCCGTTCTCCAGAAATTGACTATGTTCTCTTTATTACGGCAGAAGGAAACACCTATTACGATTCAGGAAAAAGGGGAAACAACTCAGACCGTGCTTATTTTAAGGCTATCATGGCTGGTGCGGACTATTACATCACGGATCCAACCGTCGCAAAAGCCACTGGAAAAGTCTCAATCATGCTTGCAAAACCGGCATTTGACAGGAGTGGCCGCAAGGTCGGCGTCTTCGTCGGCGTAAAGACCATCGATAAAATTCAGCAAAAAATCAATTCTTTCAAACTTGGCGAAAAAGGCTATGCCTTCATGGTTTCCGGAACTGGAATGGCCATGTGTCACCCGGACACAAACATTCAGATGCAGAAAAACTTCGTGACTGATGTAATTGAAGGCCACGAGGATATTGCGGCGGCCGCAAATGCAATGATTTCTGGAAAGCCGACTAATGCCGTTGTAAGAAGTTTTGTCGATCCAAAAGATATGGATGTCATTTTCTCTTATCCTGTTGAGCACACGAACTGGTCAGTGGCAATCGCAATCCCACTTACTCAGCTTGACGCTTCAGCAAACAGAATCAGAAATGTCCTTATCGGAAGCAATATTGTAATTGCAGTCATCGTTCTTCTTGTAATCATTCTCTTTATGATTATTGCCTTCCGCCCCCTCAAAGTGGTAGTCGAAAGCATCATCGGAATTGCCAGCGGAAACGCAGACCTTACAAAGCGAATCGAAGTAAAGGTAAACGATGAAATTGGCTCAGTCGGCCTCGGATTCAATAAATTCATTCAGAAATTGCAGGAAATCATCGCAGAAGTCAAAAACTCAAAGACATCACTTGCAGATGTTGACTCAAACCTCCAGTCAAGCATAGCGGAAACAGAAAACGCTATCCGTGAAATCAATGACAACCTGGAGTCATTCAGAAAAGTCCTTGCTGAGCAGATGACAAGCGTTGACGGAACGGCAAGTGCCGTCACAGAAATTACTTCAAACATCCAGTCTCTGGGCAACATGATTCACAATCAGTCTTCAGGCGTAACTCAGGCTAGTGCCGCCACCGAAGAGATGATTGGAAATATCAGTGCAATCAACGGTTCAATCGAAAAGATGGCCGGTGAATTCATGGAATTGCAGGACAAGGCAAATCTTGGTGCCTCAAAACAGGCAAATGTAAACGACCAGATTGCAGAAATAGAAACTCAATCTCAGATGTTGCAGGAAGCAAATGTTGCAATCGCTTCAATTGCAAGCCAGACAAATCTTCTGGCCATGAATGCGGCAATCGAGGCGGCACATGCAGGGGAGGCAGGAAAGGGCTTTGCTGTCGTTGCAGATGAAATCCGTAAGCTCTCAGAGACTTCTTCTGCCCAGTCAAAGACAATCGGTGACCAGCTGCAGAAAATCCGCTCTTCTATCGAAAATGTCGTTTCTTCTTCTTCTGAAGCAAGCGCGGCATTTACGGCAGTTTCGTCAAGCATTAAGGAAACAGACCAGCTTGTCCGCCAGATTAAGGCCGCCGTTGAAGAGCAGTCGGAAGGCTCAAAGCAGGTTCTCGAAGCCCTTCATGTAATGAGCGACAGCACGAGCAATGTAAGAGCCGCCGCAGAGGAAATGAGCGCAGGAAGCCAGCAGATTTTGCAGGAAGTTTCCCTTCTCAAAGATTCTTCCGGCTCATTGAATTCTTCTGTAGGTCAGATAAACGACAGCGCCATGAGAATCAGCGAAACAGGTTCTACCCTCAACGACATCTCCGTAGAAATGAATCGCTCAATTCAAAAAATCGGCGAAGAAATCGACCAGTTCCGGGTTTGATAACTTTACTAGGTCGAATGTCGAGTTTTGGGATTCGTTAACTGTAACAAAAAAAACAGGCTCCCAGTCGTAACAACGACTTATCGGGACCGCAGGCTCGC
>OCVV011094086.1_pt1 | contig 13008 bp, 10 predicted proteins | sample 1539721 | NCBI WGS metagenome assembly OCVV01 (sample SAMN02144230, study PRJEB22623) | gut metagenome | biome: sheep rumen | host: Ovis aries | place: New Zealand
TGATCGCTTTAATAGTATTCACCGTCATTATTGTGGCCATCAATGTCGCCTTCCTCCTCCTCGGCTTCCAGATCAGCAAGAAGGAGGCGAGGAAATAAGCAAACTCATACCTTGTATAACTGGGGCAAGTATAACACCTCGCAGATTGCGGGGTGTTTTGTTTATTCAAAGCTGCTGTTTCATCGCGTACTTACCAAGAAATCACCATACTGCAATGACAGACAAAAAGCGTCGATGTAATCGTTCCGTAAAAAAGTTCTATTTTTGTAAAAAGAACAATGCCATGAAGAGGAGAATCATTATTTCGTTAATCATCATTCTATTTTCATCCTTTTGCGCAAATGCTCAAACATCAATTGACGACAAAAGTATACCTGTGCAGACAGAATTCTTTGGAGTTTCATTTGGCTGCAGCAAGAACGCATTGATACGAGCGCTTTTCAATGCAAAGGTCAATTATGTAGATAGACCGGGGCAAGTCCTTGCAAAAGAGGTCCTGTTCGGCGGCATTATTTGGGATGAGGCATCTTTTATCTTTATGTCAGATTCGTTCGCCTCTTTCGTGATTATGAAAAATGGCGCGAGTGATTTTGAATATGAGCATGTCAAAAACGGGCTAACAACCAAATACCCAGTTAAGTACTATGAAGAGTATGGTATGTATAGCTACTATGACAAAGACGGCAACGACTTCTCTTTTATGTGCAAGGATCACCGGATGATGTTATGGTATAAAAGTGGCAAATTATCAGAGTACTATCGAAAGTCCCTAGACGAGTTCTGATTTCGCATATTTCTTTTCCAGAAATAAGACGGTGAGCGGGAGATTTTTGGGGAAAAGTGCTATATTTGCAACTGGAATCGTCACGGGGATTTCGCTGAAGGGTCGACAACCCTTTCAAGGCAACTTGATCCGAGCCCCATTCTAAAGTCGCTGCCTAGGCGGCTTTTTTCTTTTATTTCGGGAAAAACATTATCTTTGCAACGGTTCAGTAAGACGCAATGTCCAGGGCTAATAAGCCATTGAGCAGAAGTCCCCGCCTGGGCGGAGCCCACCTTCAGGTAAACTGGTATTGCGCTGAACTGGGGCAAGATTAACACCTCGCAGTCGCGGGGTGTTTTTTCGTTTTGCGCAGCTTTATTATCGTGTCTTTGCCAAGAAATCACTATATTTGACGGAAGAAGGTATTACTTGATAATGAGAAGACTTATTTACATTATTGCCCTTTCTACTCTCTGCATGACTAGCACATCATGTATCACTATGGCTTTATTGGCTACTGCGAGTTCGACTGATAGTATTAGCACCAATGGGCCGTACCTCAACCTCACTATTTTTCAGACGCTAAACAAAAATGAAGCTTTGGCAAGGACCAATAATTATGATGTCGTAAAGATTGAATCCCTATCAATGGTGTTGTATGATGGGAAAACTGTTTCCGGTTACTTCACTTTAGTAGACACATATTCGTATATGACAAAAAATGGGCTGACGAAAACAGTTCCGGTATATGTTCTCCGATCAGAATATGGTAAGCACAAAGATTATTGGCAAAAATTACCAAACAACAGGTAAGTTTTGGCAACTTGATCCGAGCCCCATTCTAAAGTCGCTGCCTAGGCGGCTTTTTTTTCGATTTATTGCTCCTGGTTTCATTAACGGCCGATTCGACGACCTGATTATCAACAATCAAAGATAGGAATTATTCGCTATATTTGTGGCCATTGCATAATATATCTAAGCGCTATCACCATGGACGAGATTTTAAAGAAATTTTTAGAAGAGGCTAAAGCCAAAGAAAAAGAGGCGGCAGATCTTGCAGCCCAAAAAGAGAAAGAAGAACGCGATGCATACCTCATTTCCCTAGGTCTCACATCCGGTATGGAGCGTAAGTGGAGCGATAACTATAGTGATCTGTACGTCAACTGGGATAACAGCAAGGAAAAATATTACTATGACTGCCCTATTCCTATTAATGTTACCGACGAGGAGTATGCTCTGATTAAGAAATACGCTCCAATTCTCAAAAAGTCGTCCTTAACGGACGATGACGCCCAAGCAAGCGACGCTGCAGAAAGCACGCTCAATGTAATAAACAGTATTTTTCTTACGGTGGTAATAATCGGCAGCGTAGTTCTGCTATTTACAGCCTTAGGATTTGAATTGTATTTAAACATCGTCTGGGCACTTTGCCTTCTTATTGTCGGCCTTTGCGCCTGGGCCTTTGTAAAAGTGTATATCAACATTTCCAATAACCTTCACGAGATCAACAATAAGATGGGGGGAACTGGGACAGACTAGTCAGTAAAAGCCCTATTTTATTTTACTACCAAAGCATTATCCTTGCAAAAGGAAGGATGAGGGCGATAGTAAAAGGGATAGCACTTTTGTCGCCATAACCAAAAATACTCCTTATGAAGCCACCCGGCTACCCGGGTGGTTTTGGTTTTTCCAGGATCCATTTTTTTCGGACGGTAGGAACACTTCCTTCGATGCAATCGTAGATATTGCCACCAAAATTCGTATCTTTACGTCTGATAATTCACCATATGTATAAATATGCCTAATAGGTGTCTGTACTTAGCGACTATTAAAGAGTTCCTTAAGCAGGAACGCTTTGCTGTTCTTGGCGCTCTACATAACAACTATCACGGAGATGCCCTCACCACCACGGATGAGGCATGGATGGGCGAAATAGACATTCTTAAGAATGTTCTTCGCCCCTGGAAGAATGAAGACGCTCAAATCATATTTGAATACGAGATACCTAGGCTGGGAAAGCGAATTGACGTGGTACTTCTACTGCGAGGTATCATCTTCTGTTTAGAGTTCAAAGTTGGTCAGAAGGATGTGCTTCAGGCAGATGTGGAACAAGTGATGGACTATGCCCTTGACCTTAAAAACTTCCATCGCTTTAGCCACGACAAAGTCATCGTTCCTATTCTTGTGCCGACGAACCATGTGTCCTCAACTACAGAATTCAAGCCTTCGGTATATGATGACCAGATATACAACCCTTTGGTTGCCGGTGCAGATGGCCTTCAAACACTGATTGAGGGAGTATTGAACCATGCTCAGGCAACAGCCCCAGGAGCCATCGAAAACTGGATTATTAGCCCATACACCCCTACCCCCACAATAATTGAAGCAGCCCGTGCGCTCTATGAGAACCACTCGGTGGAGGACATTACCCGCCACGAAGCAGACAAGGTTTCTACGGACCGAACCATCAACTACATTCTTCAGGTAATTGAGCAGAGCAAGGCAGAAAACAAGAAAAGCATTTGTTTCGTAACGGGAGTCCCCGGAGCTGGCAAAACGTTAGTTGGGCTGGATGTCGCCATTAAACAGACCTACAAAAACGGCGAGTTGGATAAAGAAAACGGTGCAGTTTATCTTTCCGGCAACGGACCACTAGTCGCTGTCCTCACAGAAGCTCTAGCGAGGGACAATCAGAAGAAATGCGCAGCGAAAGGAGAAAAGAAGAACCTATCTGATTCCAGGCGCGAGGTAGGTGAATTCATTCAGATCATCCACCGTTATCGCGACAATATGCTTGCAAAGATCAAAAATCCAGTTGAGAACGGAATTGTTGAGATTGATCCCGAAAAAGCAATTCACCTGGAACATACTGGTTATGGCGAAGTCGAGCATGTGGCTATCTTTGATGAGGCTCAGCGCAGTTGGACACACAAACGCATAGCTGATTATTTAAAAAGAGGCGGCACTTATGGCAACAAATTAAAAGTGCCCAACTTCCCTATGTCGGAAGCAGAATTCCTCATTTGGTCGCTTGATCAGCGGGAAGACTGGGCCGTTATAGTTTGCCTTGTTGGTGGCGGTCAGGAAATTAATACTGGCGAAGCTGGCATTACAGAATGGATCAAAGCATTGAATTCCATGTTCAAGCATTGGAATGTATATATTTCCAATAAATTGACTGATGCCGAATATGCTGAGGGCCATGTAAACCAACTACTTAAAGGCAACAAAAATGTAACCTTCGCTGAGGATTTACATCTTGCTGTCAGCCTTAGATCCTTCCGTGCAGAAACCCTGTCCGCATTTGTTCAGTCCACACTTGCTTTCCGCAAAGATGCTAAGGCACTCTACAAAGACGTCTCAAGTAGGAATTATCCCATAGTATTGACCCGCGACATGGACAAAGCCAGAGCCTGGCTCAGAAAGCAGGCTCGAGGCACACAGCAAACCGGAGTCCTCGTCACCAAAGTGGCCGCACGTTTCAAGCCATTGGCAGTCCATATACTTGCCCAAGATGAAGAGAATGCCGTACACTGGTTCCTGGAAGACAAAACAGACATTCGCTCTTCCAATTACCTAGAAGATGCGGCCACTGAAATCCAAGTCCAGGGCCTGGAACTCGACTATGCCTGCGTACTTTGGGATGCAGACATGAGATATGAAAAACGCAAGTGGGGCTTCTACAAGTTCAATGGAAAGAACAAATGGAATCCCGAGAACAACGAAGAAAACCAGAAATACATGCTCAATGCATATCGCGTCCTTCTAACCCGCGCTCGCCAAGGCATAGTTATCTGCGTACCTAAGGGTAACAGCAATCTTACCCCGGAAGGATTCCCAGAAGACCCCACTCGCCTACCCGAGTTCTACGATGGCACTTACAGGTATTTAAAGTCGTTGGGGTTAAGAATTCTTCATTAATCTTTATCAGAATGGTTTTGTAGTAATGAAAGGGCCTCAAAACATATACATTGGGAAAGATTTAGTTGGATTAAATGGATTCGCAAAAATTGTTGCTAGATTTTGTGGATACTCAACAATCACAATATTGCTTTACCGTAATAATGAAGGGCTCCCCATTGGAAAGATCGCTTCGGCTCTTAATATGAGTTTCGACAGTGTTGCTGACATCCTTGACTCTCTTGTAAAAGATGAAACAGTTGAAGAAGACCGGAATAGGGGTCTTTTCATGCTCACTGATCTCGGCAACAGGATCTACGATTTGTTCGATAGTGATGCGACTATAACCCTTGAGTCCAGACTCAACACCATTGACACTATGTTGCATCTCTATGAGGTAGCATCAAAGAATAACGACGACGAGGCGAAGCAGAAGAAGGGGAAGGAGATTACCAATTACCTTTATCGCACTTACTCCAATACAGAAAAAGAGCTCCGCAACCTGCGTTCTAAGGTCGAAAAAGAATACAAGACTCAGAAGAACCTTCGCACCAAAGCGCAGATGCTGGATATCTATATTCACAACCTGGAGGAGATCTTGTTTTCCCTGGATATGCAGCGGCGAGAAATCAATCCCGAGGGCAAGCGTACCGTATATCGGAATCTCAAGCAGATGCTCATGGAGGACCGCTACTATGGTGTTGATTGCAAGAGCGACGTAGAGAGTTTCTTCAAGAACTTCAATTCCAGGTTGTATGATTCTATTCTTGCCCTTTACAATCTCTTCCGTGAATGGTGGGGCAAGACGAAGACCGCCATGGAGGACTACCGTATTACCTCTGAGGCGCTCGAAGCAATGCGCAACTACAACCCTGCGAATACAGCATTAAAGGAGCTTGTTGAGAGCAAAACCGCTCCGCTTCCTCCGGTCTTCCGGCGCTTCTCGAAAGCGGACCTATCCACGGACGATACATCTCAGACCAGTATTGATACGGTCTCAAGGATTCTCCGGCTGGACGATGTCAACACTGATGATTGGGACCTTATCTCAGCATGCTGCGCGGCACTGCATTTTGACTTTGTGAACTTTGAACCAATCAAAGACCAAGTCGTGCCACAGGGGTTCCTGGACGAGGAACCCGCCCATATTGATCTCCCTGTCATTGACAAGGAGAAAGAGATTGAGGACTTCAAACATTACGACGGAACTTTAATGACCTTCCTTCGCTCCCGCTATCCAGATTTGAGTGACGAACTCCTACTTCAGATCTTTCTTGAGATTGCACTTGAGACGGGCGAAAGGCCGATGGTCTTCGACGAGAACTACGTCGCAGAGTTCCAGAACGAGTCTTTCAATGATAAATACGACATTATATCTATAATGAACAGAAGCCATGAGTGATTATAAGTTCCCACCGATGTTCAAACAGGTATTTGCCTACCTGAAAAACTATGATTTCATCTATAAGGCAACGTTCGACAAGCAAATGTCAAACTGCTACGATGATATCATTGCCCATACCGAGGATTACATCGAGATCTACCGCAACCTGGGTCTGGAGCTGGAGGTAAATCCGGACAAAGAATTCGTTCATGTCGTCTGTTTCATCAACAAACGTCAGAACTATCTTCGTGCACTCAAGGCTTGTGCAATAGCATATTGGTTATCGAAAGTGGCCAGCGAGAACACCATTCTTGTCAACGGCGAGATGGTGCCGGGCAATCGTTTCTCAGAAGCCGATCTGAACGAAGCTCTTGAAGAGCCAGGCCTACATTCTCTCTTCGATTCAAAGAAAGGCGAGTCCAAGCCGCACCTTTCTATAGATGATGTCGTAAAGTATGGCATCCTTGAGGAAGTCCCAGGAGGCAGTGAAGGCCGTCATGAATATATACTCACTGGAGCCTATCAGTACTATTTGGAGTTTGCGAGAAGGGTAAGCAACGTTATGAAACCTAGCAATCAGGAAGCATGAGACAGCTTGTCAAGATAACCTTTATCAATGCAGCCGACTACGACTTTTTCGAATTGAAGGTCGACGGCGACACCGCGGTTTATGGTATCAACGACGGTGGCAAGACCACCTGCACCAGGGCGGTGATGTATGGAGAGCATGGGTCGATTAACGCTTTGAACTTCGGGCAGGGCGAAAGCATCGACTATTATTTCCACAAGGGGAATAATGACGGTATGCTCGTATATGATTATGAAGAGGTTCGCGAAGATGGGCTTGCTATCCCCTACTGCCTCATCATGACTTCACGCGAAATCAATTTCGTTACAGCGCGGTTTTCTAAAGATTGGATTCTTACCTCTTCCGGGATGATGACTACGGAGTGGTCGAAGATCCGCGAGAAGATATTCAAGAGTGAGGGTGACGTTAAGATTTTCCCTGTCTCATCAAAGAGGAACCTTGAATATATCCTTCAGGGGTCATATGCTGACAAGAACGATGATCTGCGTCGTCTTGCCAGGCACTTCAGCATCTTTGAAGGCAAGAGCGGGAAGACCTGCGCTGCCGCGAAGATGATTGAATCCCTCTGGAAGAATGGAGCAATGCAGCAAGATGATATGAAACGAATCATCATTGACCGGACGGAAGCAAACAATCGGGAGCGGTATGAAAGAGAACCGGCGTTTGAGATCGATTCCGCCAGGAAACTGGCCGATGGATTCGATGAGGGATGGAAGGATTTTGAGAAGTATCTATCTCAGGAGTTGCCTAAACTCATGAATACGATATCAGATTCCTACTCTGTATATAACGATTGTCATAAGCGCCTTGCATCATATCCTTCTCTCATTAATAGTGCCATACACATCAAGAAAGAAGTGTTCGATTCCCTGGAAAGCGACCTTGCCAAATCAGGTGAGCTGATTAAGGAGAAAGACGAAGCAATAGAAGCGTTGAAAGCAGCCAATGCTAGCGCAAGTAAACAGCGCTCAGAAAAAATCGGCGGATTAAAAACTCAAATACAGAAGGTTACTGATGATTATAATCGTTATTCTTCGGCCGACTGGCAGAGGATTGCTACCGATATTAACGATTGGGAACGCATTCAGGATATATCAGATAAAGTTAGCTCTCTAAACAAGGAGATTCAAGCCATGGAATCCAGTGCGGAGGCTTTCACAAAGGAATTGCATCAGAATAGGGCCGATCTAATCAATAAACACAACGAAAAGCTGAGCTCATTCAGGCAAAAGTCCTTGAGCATTGAATCAGAACGCCTCAATGATGAGAATCTTAAACAGTTCGAGCGAAAGAAAGAGCATGCGGCCGAAGAAGCCGCAGAGGTCCTATGCGAGAAACGCGCTGCTCTCGAAAAGAAAGAGACCGACCTGAAGGATGAAGAGAAGCGGTTGGCGCTTCTTGAGCATGTCGTTGAGAAGTTCTCCGATAACGATACAATCGCTGAACAGTTTGCAAAAACGAATGATCTTTCCTTCCTTGGCAACCTTGGTAAGACCGTTATCGGTAAGTTCTTCAAGCTTGTCTTTGCTTTTATCTGCCGGGAAGTGTTCGGGATTAAGAGCTTAACAAAGGAAGACTATCTGAATGAGGTTGAGACTCTCAAGCAAGAGAAAGTTCAGTTTGAAGAAGAGAAGAATGCGTTCAATTCGGAATTCGATAAAGAGGCAGCAAGGCTCTCTGAAGGATATTCCGCTGAAATAACTAAGATTCTTGACAGTTATTCTCAGAGAACTGCTGACTTACAGCAGCAAAAAGAATCTGCTCAGTCAGAATTTAACAAGGAACTCGCCGACATCGATGAGCAAATTCAGAATGCCTTAAGAGTCAACGGTATTGACACTAAACTTCTCGATGGAAAACGCGAGGACTACAACAACCTTTCATCCAGATGCAAATACCTGTTATCCAATAAAGACGAGATCTCTAGTCAAAAGCGACTCCGCGAAGAATATCAGAATCTGGAATCAAGCCAGAACCTGCTACAATCACTGGAGGCAGACGACGTGACATCGACGAAAAAAGAGAATGAGGCTCTGGAAAAAGAATTACAGGCCCGTTCTGAACTTACCAACAAACGCTCTGCACAGGATAAAGAGTATCGCGCCATTAAGGTTGAGCTTCAGCGTAAAGATGACGACCTTGATATTCTTTCCAGGGAAACGGGGATTGATTTAATATCCCTCAATGAGCAGATAGCTCAGGCTGAAGTAACCAGCATTCCAGAAGAGAATCTCAAGCCTCTTTCAGAATACTTCGATGATTGGAAGGGATTATTCAGCAAAAAGAACGATTCTATTGCTTCCATGAGAACCCAATGTCAGGCTCTTCAAGGGATGCTGTCCCCGAAGGACTTCTTTGAATTTTCAATCAAGCCAACGGATTCTCAGAAATCCGATGACGATATTCTCCGTATTGCTAGAATAGTTTCACGCAGGAACGACGCAAAGAGTGAAGAATCCATTAACCAGTTCCTTAACAATTGGCGGCAAAGTTGGAACCAATATCTAAGGTTTATTTATAAGATTGCCGAAAGGGCATCTGAACTCTCTGGCATAGAGGATACTGTTCGCCATATCCAGACATTCATCAATACCCATAACGACGCACACTCAATCAATAGCATCAAGTTCGAAGTAGAAAAAGGTTCAGAAAACAAACTGGTTGAAATCGCTTTAGACATAAAGAACTATCTTGATGTTAATGGAATTGATGTGAATCAAGTGGATGTGTCAGATGGCGTTGACTCTAATCTCTTTATGCTTGAGAACGTCTCAGAGAGCATTCGCAGACACCTTGTCGACCGAATGAGCGAGTTCGCAAAGAGCATAAAAGACTACAAACCTTCAGCTATACCTCCTGAGGACTTCTTTACTCTATATACATGCATCAAGGAGGAGAACAAGCCAGAACTCAGGCTTAAGAGTATTAATCAGATTGGTAGCACAGGAACTGGCCTTACAGTTAAGGCCGTCCTTACTATCGGATTTGTTGGTGAAGCTCTACGCTCCGACTCCCCGGGAAGTAAAGACCGCAACGCAATACACGTTTTCGTAGATGAATTTGGACGCATTGACCCCTGGAACAAGAAGACAATTGCCAATATGTGTTCTAAGTTCAATGTTCGTCTGTTCTCGGCTGAACCGTATGCCAGCAATGAGAAGGGTGATGTCAAATACGGTTATAGTCTTCACTATGACAAACGCACCAAGCACCGCAGCGGCAAACTGATAAAAGAGCTCAAACTAATACCCAAGACCAATGAGTAGGATTTCCAAGACTACAGTCAAAGCTCTTCTGACTCTCATAAAAGCTGGGGAGATAAAAGTACGCGAACTTCCGGATAAAGAACTCGTTGAAAGACTGCTCTCTTCTGGATGTATCAAGAAGGATCGCATCACAAAGAGTAGTTCCAGGTTGGTCCTTGTTCACGAAGAAGGCCTTCGTTTCTGCTGTGGCGACTACAACGAACGGCTCAAGGATCTAGAAGGGTGTCTTAAAGATCTTGAATCTGGGGTTCAAGGATTAAAACCATCTGAAGAAATTGCTAGGTTCGGTAGAGATCATCTGGCAAAGAGGAATCTTTGGCGTGGGTTTTTCCTGAAAGCAAACAAACAGCTAAGTATTTCGTACAATGGACAAAGCATTATTATTAGCCCCGACACCCCAATTCTCGTAGAAAAACCGGAGCTTCTCGTTATGCATTTTGAAAAGTTGTCCTTATGGGTGGTTGAGAATTATGAGTGCTTTCAAAACATTAGTTGGATGAAGTTGTTCCCTACAGGTAATAATCCTGCCCTTATTATTTGCCGTTGGCCGGCTTCAAAACAAGCAAGACTTACCTACGGCTCATGGCCTGTCCAGAAGAAGTATTACTTCGGTGATCTTGACCTCGCTGGAATTAATATCTTCCAGACTGAATACGCCAGCATATTTGGACCTGATGCTTTTATGATTCCTCTTACCTTCAACAAGGACATTCGTAAAGGCAGTGCTTCCCTTTTCCACAATCAGAAAAAGTTCTGGGGCATAAAGGGCCGTACTCCAAATATTCAGACGTGCATTGAAACCATACTTAATGAGCAAAAGGGCCTACTACAAGAGTATTATTTATAAAGGATATGGGTAACCAAAACGCAATCATTTATTAGTTGATTTACCAAAAAACCTACAAATATGAGCAAAGGTCTTTCATACATTCTTGGCATTTTAACCGGCATACTGCTCACTTTGGGTGCCATAGCCATTATCGCCCACACAAGGAATAATAGTGGAGAAAATGGCGTCAGCAAGGAGAAAAAAGCAAAACTACCAGATGGGGTAACAATGCTTGATGAGCCAATCCCCTTCACTGAAGCCAAAAACTTCAAGATCCTACAAGTCGTTTTTGAAGATGCTGCGCTTGCACAATCAGAGGAAAGAATAGGACTCTCCAGTCATGTTTACTATGGTGACCCTGTCGTATTGATCGTTACAGAACAGCATAATACCTTCTACGATGACCAAATTATTAAAACGCCTAAGAACGGTAAGGTCATGCAGATAGGCACCTACAAGTATCAGACTAAGATGGGGTGGAAAACTGTTCCAATCATCCATATTACCGAAGAATAATGCATTTGCATATCTCCAATCCCTCCCCCATCCGCCTTGCAACGGCCGGGGACCTGGAGGCGGTGAACGGCCTTCTGAGGCAGGTTCTGGCGCTGCATCACGCCGGGCGGCCGGATCTTTTCCGGGCGGAGGGCAAGAAGTACAGCGATGCCGAGCTTCTGGAGATCTTTTCCAATCCTGGAACGCCGGTTTTTGTGTACGACGATGGCAGCGCGGTGCTTGGCTATCTGTTTTGCGCCCTGAAGCAGCAGGACAGCGGAAGCCTGATGCCGCTGACAAGCCTCTATATCGACGACCTCTGCGTGGCGCAATCGGCCCGCGGCAGGCATATAGGCAAGGCGCTGTTCGAGTATGCAAAGGCCTTTGCCCGGGAAAAGGGCTGCCATAACATCACCCTTCACGTGTGGGAGTGCAATCCCGGCGCCCGGGCCTTCTATGAGGCGATGGGCCTGAAGCCGCAGTATACCTCGATGGAATTGGTTTTAGAGTAGTTATCTTCCTGTTCTTACATAGGAAGTAGCACGTCCTACGCCCACTTTTTCAACAAAACCAATCGCCAGCAGTTCTGCAAGTGCACGTTCGATGGTTGTGATACTTATATCAGGACACGCCTGGGCGATCTCTTTCTTTGATATCTTACCGGGGGTTTTCTCAATGAGATTCTTGATGCGGTCTGTTTTGGACATCTTGATGTGGCGCAAATGCTCGACGCGATCTTCAAACTCATTGTAAGCCTTTATGACGACTCCTAATATATATTTGAGGAAAGGGAGATAATCGTTTCGGTTATCGTGCCAGTTCAATGAGCTTGCCTGCAAGGCATCATAGTAGGAATCTTTGCTCTTTTCTATGAGCAGTTCAATACTTATATACTTACCCACGATAAAGCCGGCTCTGTATAACAGCAAGAGCGTCAGGAGTCGGCTCATACGTCCGTTTCCGTCATTGAACGGGTGGATGCAAAGAAAGTCCAGAATAAAAATCGGCATTAGCAGAAGAGGATCGTAAGTGCCTGCTTCAATTGCTTTGTTGAACTGTGTGCACAGATTCAGCATTGCGTCTGCTGTCTGAAATGCAGGAACAGGGCGAAATCTGACGGTTTCAGTACCGTCGGCACGCTTCTCTGCTATAATGTTATCGGAATTCTTATACACCCCGCCCTCCGCACTGCTGCTGAAAGAATATAAATCTCTGTGTAACTGGAGGATAGTATCGGGACGCGGGGCTATATAATTGTAAGATTCGTGGATTGTCGCCAGGACATCGCGGTATCCGGATATTTCCTCTTCGTTGCGGTTGCGGGGCTTGACTTTTTCCTGGACCAGGGCGTTCAGACGCTCGTCCGTAGTATAAATACCCTCAATGCGGTTTGATGCTCCAGTACTTTGAATCTTAGCCACCTCCAATAGAGCAGTAAGGACATCTGCTTCAGCTTCGACGAATAGTTCTTGTCTGCCGCGGCATTCGTGCAGGCGCGTAAGGACACTTACTACTTCCGGCGTAAGCAGGTCCTTGGGGCGGTTTATGAAGTCAAACTCGTGCATAACGATCAGTCGTTTCGGTGCAAAGATAAGTTATTTCTGCCTCATTATTCATTTATCTGCATCAAATTTAACGAAATGATGCAGAAAAGTATCAAATAAAGTGCTATATTTACGCTATCGTAGCAATTATGAAAAGGATCCAGGTAGTAGCAGCAATCATCCGGAAGGGAGACAGGATATTTGCCACCCAGCGTGGCTATGGCGACTGGAAGGACTG
>OCVV012884720.1_pt1 | contig 13007 bp, 10 predicted proteins | sample 1539721 | NCBI WGS metagenome assembly OCVV01 (sample SAMN02144230, study PRJEB22623) | gut metagenome | biome: sheep rumen | host: Ovis aries | place: New Zealand
GTGGGGATATGGTTGGATAGCAACTGTCACTCCTGCTGATGGATATACAATAACCAAATGCGTATTCTATGACGATAAAGATCGTACTGCAACAGACAGCGAAGCTCCATTTGTAGTGGAAACTACGGAAGATGATAAGACACCACAAGTAAATGGTACGCCAATTTTGGCAAATACGTCTAAAGGTATTACAAAAATTGAGGTTTATGGCTATGCTACGCCAGCCCACACCCACGACTTCACCTACTCCGCCAGCGGCGCGACCATCACGGCGACGTGCTCTACGGACGGCTGCGATCTGGATGATGGGACTGAGCAACACAACCATACAGCAACGCTGACCATTGCCGCCGAGGGCGGCACCTATGATGGCGCGACTGCTTATAGCGCGACAGTCACAAACAATATCCCAGCCGTTACCGGCGACACGGTGGGCGATGTTGCCTATTACAAGGTAGATACGCAAGGCGCAACCACGGGCGGAACAGTCCAAACAGGCGCTCCAACCGGCGCAGGCTATTACTACGCCAGTGTCACGCTGACCAGCGGCAGCAACACCTATACTGCGGTCAAGGCATTTACTGTTGCAAAAATTGATCCCACCGCACCAACCGGCCTGACCGCCACCTACGGGCAGAAGCTGTCTGACGTGGTTCTTCCCACAGGTTGGACGTGGGCCGACAGCACACAGAGCGTCGGCAACGTCGTTTCCCCGGCTGCGACCTTCAAGGCAAACTTTGCAGGAGATGATAACTACAACGCCGCTTCCAACGTGGACGTGACCGTGACGGTCAGCAAGGCAGATGCGACAACAGCGATGCAGGCAGCATCCGTTTCCATCGCAGGTACATCCGGCAAGACCGCAACGGTCAGCTACGCGCTCCCGGATGGCGCAAGCTATGGTGCAGTGACGAATAGCAATACCGAGTTCTTTACCGTAGACACCACAAACGGCCTTGTCCTCACAGCAGCAAAGAGTTGGACGGCATCGGACTGGGCGACGGATGCGTCAAAAACCTTTACCGTGGCGGTAAGCGGAGCGACGAACTATAACAACTACACGCTGACCGTGACAGTCACGCCGACCTACAAGGCGACGCAGACCATCACCGCTGCCGATGTGACCGCTACCTACGGCGACACGGATGCAAAGATCGAAGCAACTACCACCTCCGGCGGCGGAACATTGAGCTATATGGTCAAGAGTGGCGATGCCGTGACTGTGAATGAAAATACCGGCGCACTGACCATCGTCAAAGCGGGCAGCGCGGTTATTACTGTCACAGCGGCGGAGAATGATACATACGCGGCTGCGACCAAGGACGTGAACGTGACCGTCAACACCAAGGCTATGACCGTCAGCGCAGAAAACGTGAACGTGTATGTTGACGGACAGCCCCACGGCATTACCGTCAACGTGACGGAACCGGCGACGGGCTATACTGTCAAGTATGGAACGGAAGCTGGAACCTATGATCAGACTACCAGCCCGACCCAGACTGAAGTTGGAGAAAAGACCGTCTACTATCAGGTGACGGCGGACAACTATACTACATACACCGGCAGCGCGAAAGTGACGGTGAGCGCCAAGCAGACCCAGACTATCACCGCTGCCGATGTGACCGCTACCTACGGCGACACGGGCGTAAAGATCAATGCCAGCACCACCGGCGACGGCGGGCTGAGCTACGCAGTCAAGAGCGGCGATGCTGTGACTGTGAATGAAACCACCGGCGCGCTGACCATCGTCAAAGCAGGCAGTGCGATTATCACCGTCACCGCCTCCGAGACCGCGACCTACGAGCCGGCAACCAAAGAAGTAACCGTGACCATCAATAAGACAAACGCGGTAGCCGCCACCGTCACCGCCAACAACCGCACCTATGACGGCACGGAGCAACCGCTGGTGACAGTTACCGGCACACCGACCGGCGGCACAATGCAGTACGCCATCGGTACAAAAGATGCTGCCACACAACCTTATACCACATCCATCCCTGCAGCAACCGACGCCGGAACCTATTATGTCTGGTATAAAGTAGTTGGCGATAGTAATCATTTGGATAGTAATATAGGTTGTGTTACCGTCACTATTGCTACTGCAGACTCATCAGACAGTGGAAGTGGTAGCACATCAAGTGGTTCAACAGATAGCGGAAGCGGCAGCACATCAAGTGGTTCAACAGATAGTGGAAGCGGCAGTAGCTCGTCTAGTGGCTCCTCTGACAGCGGAAATACCAGTGGAGGAACTTCAAGCGGTTCTTCTGATAATACGAATACAAACACAGATACAAGTGCAAAGATTCCTTATGATAGTGTTCCTATCAGCACAGGCTCTGTAAACGATATTACTGGTACTGCATCGGCAACAGCAGAAAGCAATCCTTTTGGAACAAAGATTGAAAACAATAGTAACCTGACCACCCTTTTATCCCTTACAGATGCAGAAGTAGCACAGGGCGTAAATGTATGGCTGGATATTCAGGATATGAGTGCTTCTGTATCACAGACAGATAAGACCTTAATTCAGAATACTTCCGGTGATTATACAGTTGGGCTTTATCTTGATATTAACCTGTTTAAGAAAGTTGGAAGTAACGATGCAACAAAAGTGACCGAGACCAACGGAAAAGTAAAGGCAAGTATCGTTATACCTGAAAGCTTGTGGAAGAGTGGAAGGATCTTTGAAATCATACGTGTACATGATGGCGTGGCTACAGCTATCGCGGGCACTTACGATGAAAATACACATGTATTCACATTTGAAACAGATCAGTTTTCAACATATGCTTTAGCATACAAAGATCCAGCTTCATCAAGTGATAGCGGCACAACTTCAGACAGCAGTTCTTCTTCAGACAGTGGGTCATCCAACAGTAGCAATAGCACTCAGTCTACTGCACCAAAGACCGGAGATCCAAATGATATCAGAGTATGGTATCTGCTTCTTATAGCTTCTCTTGGCGGCCTTGGATTTTTGGGCTTTCAAAGAAGAAGGAAAACTAATTAATTAAGAAAAAATAAATGGTAATCATACAGATGGCTGTGCCTTGAAACGGCATGGCCATTTGTTGTATAGGCGGCATGAAAAAAGATAGATATGAATCGTTTAAAAACATAATAAAGCAGATAGGGAAGAAATCTTGGAAGTTGACAGAAGCAATTACGTATAGGAAAAGGGATGCAGCAATTGCTCTTGTGTGTGTTGTCTTTGTAATAGTGGCTGTATTCAGTATTGTGAGGATAGTTCAACTCCATAGTGCGGAGATTATGCAGGAGCAGGAAATACAGGCGCTGCAGGAAGAATACATATCAGAGACAGGAGATACTACAAGTATGTCGGATGAATCAGATATGGTCACAAAGACTAGTGATTTGGAGACTGAGCCTGAAGATGATCCTAATGCATGGTATCATGACATAGATGTGGATTTTGCAGGTTTAAAGGAGCAGAACGAGGATATTGTTGGTTGGATTTACTTTGAGGACGAGGAAAGTATCAGTTATCCGTTTCTTTATTCCGGTGATGATTATTATCTTCGAAGAAATTATCTGAAGGAAGAAGAGACAGCCGGTTCTATTTATATTGATGGGAATAATAGTCCTAATTTAGACGATGCACATACTTTAATCTACGGTCATAATATGCGCAATCTTTCCATGTTCGGAAAATTGAAATTTTATAAGACAGAAGAGGATTATTTTGAGAACCATAGATATTTCCAGCTGATTACAGAGAGCGGTGCCTATCGTTATGAAATCTTTGCCTATAAGGATGTCAGCACACTTACCGGTGGAATCTATACCACATGGAAGTATGTGGACAGTGATTTTAAGGAGTTTGTTAATGATACTATATGCCAAGGTAGTTATGTGGAGGCGGATATAGACGTTGATGATGAGGCACATATCGTTACATTATCCACCTGTTCTTATGATTCAGATGTGAGATTTACAGTAAGTGCTGTGAGGATAGATGAGCATATGTGGAACCAGTAAAATGATGACGAAATGCCACAAATGGCTTGATATTAGGGTCTATACGGTTTATGATTTAGGTACATCTAAAGGGATGTGATTGGTTTCCTTGCCAAGCGAAATGGGAACTTTATCAGATGGGAACCCTACCATATAAAATAAATGGGAGCTTTATCAGATGGGAGCCCTATCATATAGAATAAATTGGAACTATAAAAGACGGGAACCCTACCGGCAAAGAAGGAATATTACGGGCTGCATCTTCTAACGTAGCCCGTTATTATATTTTAGGAAGTTTAAAGTCTGTACTTGTGAATTGATGCTCAGTACAGGCTTTTTATAGTTTTGAGTGACATTTACAGTGACATTTTGAGTGACATTTACAGTGACATATGATATAATTTTTGCAGTTCGATAGGAGGAGAATATGCAAAATTTAGGTAAAGAGACAGAGACGATAGAGTTCAAAAAGACAACAGGAGAATTAAAAGAAGGAATGGTTTCGATTTCTTCTATTTTGAATAAACATAAAGTTGGTACGCTATATTTTGGTGTAAAGCCAAACGGAGATGCTACAGGACAAGATGTTTCAGAATCTTCATTGAGAGATGTCTCAAGAGCAGTATATGAATCCATACGCCCGCAAATTTATCCGGTTATTACGGAAGAGATATTGGATGACAGACATGTTATCAAGGTGGAATTTGAAGGTAATGAGGTGCCTTATTCTGCCAGTGGACGATATTACTTAAGAACTGCTGATGAAGATAGAGAAGTCTCTCCAGCTGAACTTAAAAGATTCTTTATTGCTAATGAGTACAAAGAAAAATGGGAAAAGGCAGAATCTGATGCACAAAAAATAGACGTGGATAAAGGTGCAATTAAAAAGTTTTGTGAAAAAGCAATTGCTGCAGGGCGATTAGTAGAAGGAAAATATAGTGCATCAACAATTCTCGATAAATATGATCTTGTATCAGGGTCACATTTAAATAATGCTGGAAACGTATTGTTTGGTAAGAAAAATCCTGTGATGTTGAAAGCTGCTATATTTGCTACGGATGAGAAGCTAACTTTTCTAGATATGCAGATATTTGAAGATAATATTATTAACCTTTTAGATATTGCAGAGCAGTATATTTTTAAAAATATACACTGGGCAAATGAAATAATAGGTATGGAGCGTACAGAGATTCCGGAAATACCTGTTGCAGTTATCAGAGAAGCGCTAGCAAACAGTTTTGCACATTCTATTTATAATGGTTCAACATATCATGAAATATGCATATATCCGAGTAAGGTTACTATATATAGCCCAGGTACATATGCAAGTTCTCATAAACCGGAAGAGTATATTAAGAAGAATCTGCAATCTTCCATTCGTAATGAAAAGATAGCTAAAATGTTATTTTTAAGCAAGTCTATAGAGCAGTTTGGAAGCGGATTCAAACGTATAAATAGCCTGTGTAAAGATGCTAAAATCAAGTTTAGTTATGAGATTGATGAAGAAGGGTTTACTATTATAATTCATAGAAAAAAAGCTGGTGAAATATCATCGAATAAAACAAATGTCACTGTAAATGTCCCGGAAAATGTCACTCTAAACAAAATGGAAAAGCTAGTATATCAGTTATTATCTTCTAATCCACAATATACTAGAGAAGAACTTGCTGAAAAGACTTCCAAGACAGTAAGAACTATCCAAAGAACATTGAATTCGTTACGTGACAAAGAATATATAACAAGAATTGGAAGTGACAAAACTGGAAGATGGGAAATCCTAAAATAACTATAAGTAGGAATTGATAAAATAAAATGTTACAGTAAGTTTTTGTAGAAAACTCAGTTATTTCGTCTATAAAATGTCTACCAAAATCTCAAAAGAGTTGTGGATAAGGTGGAATAATTAGAAAAGATATACCATATGTGCTGAAAATTAGACTCTATAGACTCGATATATAGTAGTCGGTATAGAGCTGGAGTAAGCGAGCAAATAGCCGTGAGACCTTTTAAATAAAGGGTTTCACGGCTTTTACTTTTTCTCAAAGTACTGTTGCAGTACTGTCTGGTCTAATCGGGGAATATTTCTTCCGTAAGATATTTAATCTGACTGGTAGGTTCACACTTTCTTTCGAAGGATCGTCAGATAAAAGATTACCGCACACACATTTTAAATTCAAAGAATGGTGAGAAGGAGTTTTACGAGGATGTGCTTCAGTGGGGTAAGCAGGAAGATTTTATAGAACATCCGGAGTGGCGTGATATAGCAAAGGAATGTCTTCTTGAATACATTGAAGGGTTCGAGGATAGAAATCCCGGATTGGAACTTATAGGGGCTTATATACATATGGATGAGGCTTCCCCACATATGCATTTCGATTATATCCCTGTGGCGGAGGGATATAAGACAGGGGTACAGAAGCGAAATTCTTTAGATAGAGCCATGCGCAACTTGATTGCAATTCGTACCGGTAGTGAGTATTCGCCAAGACCGGATGAAAAGGATGCATCAGGGAAGTGCACAGACAATGCCACGAAGCAGTGGAAGGAGATGGAACGAGCGCATTTTAAAAAGATATGTGTCCGCAGAGGTTTGGTTGTTGATGGTGAGATAAAGACACCGGAACGTGACAGTTTATCTGTGCTTGAATACAAGGCAGAAATGCGTAAGCAGGAGATTCAGAAATTGGAAACTCAGGAAAAAGAACTTAGGGGAACTCTTCGTAATCTACAGAGTCTCATTAAGCAGGCAGAAGAAAAGTTGGAAGAGGCAAAGAAAGAAGCTGCAAGTATTATCGAATCTGCAAAGGCAAAAGCAAATGAGTGGCTTGAAAAAATTAATATTCGTCTTGGCTTAATTCCGAAGAAAGATATCGAAGATAAGCGGTTAGAACTGGTTGGCTATTACAAAGCGTGCGAGCCTTATCTTACGAATGATATGAGGATTGCTATCAACAATGAAGATGTCAAAGGCTTTGGAGCATTGGTAAGTCGATTGACTGCATCAAACCCAGATGGTACTGTTGCAAGACGTAATCCGGGATGGGAAGAACTGTTTGATTTCGAAATCAAGTTTGAGGAATATCTGGAATTAAAGAATAAGAATGTAGAAATGGAGGATATTTTGAAGGAGTTGGAACAGCCGGAACGTAGGCGAGGAAGAAGACGATAAACGGTAAAAATTTGCCATTCACAGCAAAAAAATGACCATTTACATCATTGGAACATAATGATACTGCATTTTGCGCCGCCCGTCGGCCACTGATGCGATAACCAGCGGCCACTCGGCGGCAGTAACGGCCACCTGTTTATGAGGTGGGTTTTAACTGAATCATAACTCATGGTGGAATTCACATCTTGACCTTGTGAAGAGGAAGACCGTCTACAGCTTAGCCCATTTTAAGAGTGGGCACTCTTGCAAAAGGTCAATAAAAGGACAACCAAATGGAGTCCGACAAGCCCTCATTAATTTTACTGTAACATGGTTTATGGATAGCGGAAAAGCGTTGGAAATTATTGCCATGTTAATTGATAGGATACTGTCTGATTTCAAGCCGTTTCTCGAATTCATCCAGAGGAAGCGGCTTGTCATAATAGTATCCCTGAGCATATAAGCAATAATTGTCACGAAGAATCTGAACCTGCTCAGCAGTTTCAACACCTTCTGTAAGGCATTCGATTCCCATGTCAGATGCCATAGCTGTTATGTGCTTATATAGAACTGTAGAGGGATCTTTTGGGTCGGTTGAAGATATCGGAAGTAGACTTCTGTCAATCTTCATTACGTTCCATGGCAACTCCCTGATAAGATTTAAGGAAGAGTAGCCGATACCAAAATCATCAATGGATGTATGTATACCTATCTTTGTAAGACCTTCGACCAGCTTTTTGAGTTTAAGATAATCGCCTTCTGTAGTTGTCTCGGTTAGCTCTATCTCAATGTATTCATATGGGATATCATATCGGTTTATTATACTGACGATTTTATCCAAAAGCTCCGGATCAGCCAGGTGCTTACGGGAAAAGTTAATAGATATCCGAACCACGTTTTTCCCTTCATCCAACCATTTTCTTATATTCTTACAAACAAGATCAAGCATATAGAAATCCAGCCGGAATATATCCGTGTTACGTTCGAGTATCGGAATGAAATCCATAGGTGGTATTATCCTTCCATCCCTGATCCATCTGCATAGAGCCTCTGCGCCTATAATCCTGCCCGTTTCAACATTTACTTTTGGCTGATAGTATGCATGGAATTCATAATTATTTAGAGCTTCTTCAAAATGTCTGCGGATTTTTGAAACATTCTCTTTATCCTCTATATACTGCATATTCGCATATACAACATCAGTTTTATCGGATATTTTTGCAGTCTGACAAGTGGGCAAGATCATTTCAACAATGCTGCCCGGCCTTTCATATTTGAAATCACTCGGAATGATAAATACTCCGGCATATGCTGATACGATTGCGCTGCTTGAAGTCAGCCGGTCATATATGATAGGTGTGCCTTCAAAAAAAGCGAGAATTTTCTCCAACATTTCATTTGGGAATATAGCTGCGAAGCTATCCCCACCCACACGACACACAGTACCACTATTTCCAATCATATCCCTTAAAGTATCGAAATGGGCTTTCATAACGGCGTTGCCTTCTTCGAATCCCAGATTACGATTTATGACAGAAAAATCCTTAAGGTTATATATAATGGCGGTAAAGCCGTTAAATCCACCTGTTTTATTCATTTTTTCAAGATGGCGGAAGAAATATGCAAAATTCGGATATCCATTGTCGTCATGAAACGCGAGATTCTCGATTGCTGTCTGCATACGGTTCCGTCCTATGTAACTCATCATGGAACGCAGACAGATGTCAAGCTGCTGTTCTTCTTTATTGCTCAAATGTTCTGTGCCTTTGGCAGAATATGCTGTGGCTCTAATTATAGCCCCTGTTCTTGAAATGAGTTCTTTTTTGAGTACAACAATGTCCGCAGAACCTTCATTGAAATCACAGAGGATTTCTCCCTTGCCGTCTTTTTCATCCACACTGCTCCTATAAAACTCTGTGACAACTTTGGTCAGACGAAAAGAACGAGCCAATCTGCAAAGAACATCAACCAGGGTTTCTCTGGAAAAATGTTCAAAATCAACCATGGCATCGATGTATTTTATGAATAGTTCTGAAAAATCATCTTGTGTTGTCAATTTTTCATCAGTATTATCTAAGTTGGCCATTATTTCTCCTCTGGTTCTCAGTCCGAGATTGATATAAATTGAAAGAGGATGACTTTATTTGAGTATATCATATAAGACAATTAATAGCATCCAAAAAGCCTCTGAAAAACAAAAGATTATTATGTGTGTTGGCTTATTCCTATGTTGCGATTCTATATTTCTTTACAAAATCGAAAATACGTTCCGCAATATCTTCAGGAGAGGTGAAGGTATTATGGCAGCAGAACTAAAACCCATTTGGTAAGTACTGGAACTGTAACGGAACCCGTTGGAAAGAATGTTGACGTGAAAGTATGATGCCCAGCTTGTAAAAATTGAATAAAATGGTATAAAAGCATTGGGGTATTTCCAATGCTTTTATAGTATGCAAGATATGTAGAGTTTGATTTACAACGCAGCATAATTATGCTACACTATACTTACATATAGGAGGTGTTATCTATGCCGATAATTTTACCAATTAGAGATTTAAGAGATACAAGTAAAGTATCAGAATTAGCGCACAAGAATAGAGAACCAATTCATTTTACAAAGAACGGGTATAGCGATCTTGTAGTAATGAGTTCGGAATATTATGACTGGTTTGCTAGGGAAAATCGTATCGATCAGGCTATTTTTGAGGCAGAACAGGAATTTGCGGAAACAGGGGAAGCTATTGATGCTGAAGTGGCTTTTTCGGAATTGGAGAAAAAGTATTTTGGATAAGTATCAAGTTAAATTGATGAAAAGAGCATATAGAGATATTGAAGATATATATGCTTATATTGCACATGAAAAGCTAGCTCCTGAAAATGCAGAAGGACAGGTTAGCCGAATTAGAAAAGCAATTCTTGGTTTAGCTGAACTTCCGCAGTCGCATCAGGATAGGCTAGTTGGAAGATACGCAGGAAAAGGATACAAGCAGCTTGTTATAGATAACTACATTGCTATTTTCAGAATTAATGAAAACAGAAAGGTTGTATATGTAGTAACCGTTCAGTATCAAGGGAGGGATTTATAACCTGAAGTACTGTTACAGTACTGTTTGAGTAATAGATATATAATACAGATAATACGAATAAAAGATTAACAAATATGTTAACAAAAACCATGAGAAAAAGGTCATTCCATTAACCCGTTGCGGAGATGGAGTAATAACGTAATGAAAATGTAGTCTGACAATGCTACACTTAATAAAAATTTTTTGACTAGAAAGGAGCACATAAATGTCCTGGAAAACAGTAAATTTAAAGCTTAAAAAAGGTGCTATTTTTGCTGCTGACGGGGATAGTGCGCTCTTTTTTAGGAATTTAAGCGAATGATGACGCGACATATACAGTTATAATGTACCTTTTTATTTAAGGATAATAATTAGGTTATTTCTTTTTCTTGATGAAAGTACCTTTGTATATGCTAAAAAGATTACACTATCTCCTTGATTTTTATGAAAAAGATTAAGGAGATTTTTTTATGAGTAAAAATAATATACAAACAATGAACAATACAAAAATAGAAACAGTAGACAATACAATAGTAAAGGACACATGTAAGAAAATATCAAAAGCACGTGGGCAAATAAAAAAGCTATATTTGCTTGATGGAGTAGGGGCCATGATGATTGCGGGAGCATCCTGGGTGGCACTTCTTGCAGCAAGGGGATACTCCACGGTGGAAATAGGCTTTCTTGAAAGCATATTTCATGTTGCAAGCATGATTTTTGAGGTGCCATCGGGAGCACTGGCGGATGTTTTTGGAAGAAAGAAAATCATGGTGGCAAGCAGTGTGATGGCAATTATTTCTTCACTTATCATGGTGCTTTCAGATTCATTTTTTACAATTGCACTTGCAATGATTACAAGTGCTTTTAGCTATAATCTTGCATCGGGGACACGAGAAGCCCTGGCCTACGATAGCTTAAAAGATGCCGGCATTGAGAATGAGTATGATAAATTTGCCTCAAATGATATGGTGATTTACGAGGTAACAAGCTCAGTTGCTACACTTTTAGCAGGAGTAGCTTTAATGCTTGGATATAAAAAGGCCTATATTATAGACGTTTTAGTTGGACTGCTTGCAGTTATTGTTGCAAGCTCTCTTTCGGAGATAAAAACAGAATTACATAGCGAAACCAGCATAAGAAAACGCTTCAAGGAGGTAGCCGATAGCAGCATCGAATTCATAAGGGAGAATCGAAGAGCAAGACTTATAATTGTTTTTAATGCGCTGATTGGAACCGTTGATATTCTTATATTGTTTTTCCTGCAGGCGAAATTGCCTGAGATGGGGTTAGGCACAATCCTTCTTGGTCCTGCTCTTTTTGGCATGGGACTAGGCGCCGCGGTCGGGGCAAAGGCTATTGAATTTTTCCCTGATGTGCGCTATAGAAATATTTGTATTTTTAGCTTTGTCGGTGTGGTGATAGCTTTTTCATCGATGTTTACACATAATGTAGTTGCCATGATTATCGGAGGATTCATTGGCGCATTTGCGGATGATTTTTTAGAGGTTCGCACTGATGTTGTTTTAAACAATATGATTCCATCCAACCAGAGAGCGACTTTGATGTCGATTAATTCGTTTACATTTTCAGTGGTAATGATAATTTTGTCACCGATATTTGGCTGGTTGTTTTCATAGAAAATTATAATTAATAAATGGAGTTAAGAAATGATAGTACACCCAATACCGCCTTTATATGACGAGAATTCAACAATCCTAATACTGGGGAGTTTTCCTTCCGTAAAATCCAGAGAGACACAGTTTTTCTATGGCCATCCTCAGAACCGTTTTTGGAAGGTCATGGCTACAATTTTTGAGGAGAACTCGAAATAATAGAATGACAAATAAGACAGGGGGAGAAATCTCTGAAAATAAACGATTTTGCAATGACAAGCAACCAGAGACAGGGATGAAATCCTTGAGATGGAATAGACCTGAAGAGGTTTAGAGGTTGGTATAACAAATCTTGGAAGTCTCTTTTGAAGACGGGAACGAACGGGGTGGCCTCATCGAACTATGGAAGAAAAATAATACATGAAATGATGATGACCTATGATGGGGATCAAAAACGGTATGCAAAAATATCAGGTCATGGATTTCGAATATTGGCGGAGGCAATGGAGGCAAATTTGCCCTATGAAATTAAGTGCCCGGCCCTTTTGATCTGCGGAGAAAAGGACCATGCCGGCTCCTGTATCAGGTATAACAAGGCATGGCATAAAAATACAGGAATTCCTATAGAATGGATAAAAGACGCGGGGCATAATTCTAATACAGATGCACCGGAAATTGTAAATCGGCTGATTGAAGAACTGGTCAAGAAATTATAGTTAAGAAAACAGTGAGTAGTATCACATTAGAAGATGTGATTCTATAATGATACTATTTTTTCGAAAAACACAGGAAATACAAGGCATTTCAATGAATTGTGGAGATAAAAATGTCGTATTTAACATGGTTTACTATGAGAAATAGATTTGAAACCACCGAGTTTGAGTAAATATTGAAAGTCCGAAACCCGGCATAAACACTGAGTTCTCGGACTTTTTCTATGCCTCGTGAGTACATTTTGAGTACACTTTTCAAAAAATAGAATTATCGTTTATCGCCTCAACTTTTGTCTGAAACCAGAGATTCCTATTTACCTTGGTCTGTGAATGTAAATAATTCCTCGACAGTAACATCAAAAACTCTTGCGATATCCATTGCCAGCTTTAATGAGGGATTATATTTACCGTTTTCCAGATGAACAATTGTCTCCCTCCGGGCACCAACTTTCTCCGCAAGATCCGCCTGCGTTAATCCTGCTTTTTCACG
>OCVV011279233.1_pt1 | contig 13001 bp, 6 predicted proteins | sample 1539721 | NCBI WGS metagenome assembly OCVV01 (sample SAMN02144230, study PRJEB22623) | gut metagenome | biome: sheep rumen | host: Ovis aries | place: New Zealand
ATTTTTCTTCGAAAAGCGGATATGGTTCGTCATATCAATGAAAAAGCCGCCCCTATTTCTAGAGGCGGCCCCATTCAAAGAAAGAGGCTGTTAACTCTCTTTTTTTGCCCGGAAGAAGATGGCTAGGCCAAGAAGCGCGGCGCTTAAGCCAGTCAAGACGCCAGTGCCGATCCTAAGGCCGATGATCGTGGCTTCCCACCAAGTGGTGATCGGGACGATCGTATCGCCGGAGGAGATGCCGTTCATCGCCGCGGAGAAGTTGACGATCGCATAAAGGATGCGATGGGTCGATTCGCGCATCTTATTGGCGAAGAAGGCATTGTCCTTATAGTCGTTGAGCGCGGTAGCAGAGCCAGCCCCGTCATAGAGGTTGGTGCCGTTTGCGATGCCATCGTGGAAGGTCATGAATGTGACGGCGTTGCTCGAAGCCATATCGGTGATCGCAAAGCCATCGAACCCCCACTCATCGCGGAGAACATCCTCCATGAGGGCGCTGCTGCCGCTGGTCCAGAGGCAGCCGATCCTGTTGAAGGAGGTCATCGTCGCGTGGGCATTGCCCATGTCCGGCCGGAACGAATACTCGAACGGGAGGAGGACGATTTCGCGCATCTCCTGCTCATTGAGCCAGATGGCGACGCCGTTCCTGTTGGTCTCCTCGTCGTTGACCGCGAAATGCTTCACGTAGGCGAGGACGCCCTTGCTTTGCATGCCGATGGTCTCCATAACGGAGGCGATGGCCATCAAATACGGATCTTCGGAGAAGTATTCATGGGCGCGTCCGCCATAAGGAGTCCTGTGGAGGTTGACGCCCGGGGCATAAAGACCGGTGATTCCGGCGGCCACCGCTTCTTCGCCCAACGCTTTCCCGACTTCGCGGATCAGGTCTTTGTTGAAGGTGGAGGCCCAAATGCCCTCGGAGGGGAAGCTGGCCTTTGTGATCGAGCCGGAGACGCCGTTCGGGCCGTTCTCGTCCTTGGTGGCAGGTTTATTCACCGACTCAAGCATTTCGGTGTTATGTTGGCCGTTGGTGATGAGCAAGGACTGCTCTTCGAAAGTGGTTTGATCAAGGAGATCATTCCACATCGGGTCGTCATAGGGCTTTTCGCGGAGCATCGCCAAGGAAAGCCCGTTCTTCTTGCCGTAGGCAGGCATTTCGCCTCCGCTAGGAAGCGGCTTATAGCTCTTGATGTCTTCTTCCATCTTCGAGGTGATGGACAAGACTTCGGCGTGGCTTGGGAAGGTTGCTGCCCAATTGCTGCGGGATGCATAGGTGACGGAATTGTCTCCCTTCCCTTCGTATTTGTTCATGTCGGCGAAATCGAAGCGATTGGTAATCTCAACCTCTGGGTTCACCAAAGAATGGGAATAGGTAGCTTTGTCAAAAGAAGCTTGGGTGTACTTTTTGACCAATTCCGTATCGGCGTAGAAGTCGCCGGTGGAAATCCCTTGCTCCTCAAGGATGTTGTTGAGGGCGTTATGGGCGTCAAGGCCAACGGAGAAGTAATAGTCGCCATCGTCGACGATGTAGGTCTTCGCCTCATTCGCATCGTAAGACTTCAGCTGTTCCTTCTTCACCGTGAGGGTGACGGTTTCGGAATCGCCCGTCTCGAGAAGACCCGTCTTCCCGAAGGCCGCGAGCTCGATCGCCGATTTCTCGACGCCGTGCTGGCGGTCATAGGCGGTGTAAGGCTTCTGGAGGTAGAGCTGCACCGCCTCTTTCCCGGGGACGCCGCCGATGTTCATGACGTCGACGGTGAAGGTGAATTCGTCTTCCCCCTCGGTCATTTCGAAATTCGAATAATAGAACTCAGTGTAGCTTAAGCCATGGCCGAAGGGATAGGCGACGATGTCGTCGTAGGAGAACTCCCCGACGTTCGCCGCGCCAAGAACCTTATCGGCGTAGCGGGTTTCGTAATAACGATACCCAACGTAAATGCCCTCGGTGTAGACGGCATAGACATTCTGAGTATTGTTGAAGCCAGGATAAGAAGCGGCGTTCGAATAGGGCTGAGAGAAGCTTCTGCCGTTGTTCAGCACCCAACTTGCCATCGCCGGCGAAGAGAAGTTGTCCTTCACATAGGTATCGCTCAATCTGCCAGAGGGGTTGACATCGCCGCAGAGGACGTCATTGATCGCATAAGCGCCGGTGGAACCAAGGTTCCCGACCCATAAGGCGGCATCGATGTCGATGGTCGGATCGTCCATGAAATCCATTTGGATCTGGACGGGGCTATTGAGGATGAGGATGACCTTGTCGAAGGTTCCGGAAGCTTTGAGGTTGCTCAATTGGCGGAGCGCTTCTTTCTCATTCGGATGAAGACGCAGGTAATTGCCGTCTTCGCAATCGCTTCCCGTCGTGGTGATATCCATGCCTTCGCCCGAGTCGCGGCTCATGACGTAGATCGCCGCGTCGCGGTATTGAGAGAAGGATCCGGAGACGGAATCGAAGGCGCTCCAAGGAGCCTCGTTCATCTTGTAGATGAGGCTCGGCTTGCCGCGGCGATAATTCTTCGCGGCCCCCGAAGCATAGAAGTCCCAGAGATCGGGATTGACCGAAAAATCAGTCAACGCATCCCTTAAATTGGCGATTGAGCCGGTGTCGGTCGCGCTGGATCCGCTCGCGCCATAGTTAAGCGAGACGGAACCCTGGCCGAACAAAGAGATCTTGCTCTGCTTGGCCAAAGGAAGCGCGCCGGCTTCGTTTTTCAGAAGCACCATGCCTTCTCTTTCCAAATCGCGGCAAACCTTGTCGGTATATTCCTTCAAGGATGCGGCATCGTTGTATTCGCGGTGGAAATATTCGGGGTTTTCCTCCGAATTCGGATCATGGACGACTTTGTAAGTCTCCAACCCGAACGCGGAGTTAAGCGCGGCCGATTGGTCGTAGGCGATCTGCCCGCCGAGCAAAGCCAAGCCCAAAAGGGAAGCGGAAACTACCGAAGCGGCGCGCCAAAGCTTGATGGATCGAAGTAACTTCATAATCAGTTTCCCTCCTTTGCTTCCGCCTGTTTTTCGCCCAGGCGTTCTTTTTGGGTGATCGCCCCGACCAAGAAGAAGATCGTGGAGGCGACCAAGGCAATCAAAGTGAGCAGGAAGCTCGAGGTGAAGGAGTTGCCGTCAATCGCGACGAAAACGTTCACGATGTAAGTGATTTCCACCCTCAAGAAGGAGAAGAAAGCATACAAGCAAGGCAGGAAGGCGGCGAATTTCACCATTTTGTAGCCGAAGAGGAACGAAAGAAGCCCAATCGCCGCTCCGACAAAGGGAAGGATGACCGCCAAAAGGTCGAGTTTGGTAACGAAGATCGTCACTCCCGTCAGGAGGTAGAGGATGGAGGAGAACAGGGCGAAGGCAATTCCTAAGCCCATGAAGATATAGGAAACGAGGTTCGCCTTCAGATTGCGCAATGCGGATTGAATCATCATTTGCCCTCCAGATTATCGGTGCGCGGGCTCCAGGTTAAGCCGGCGTCGGTGCAAACGTAGACGCAGTCGATCATCGGGGCATCGGCTTGACGGGTGTTGCCGTGGACGATTTTGTTGGTGGTGATCATCTTGATGACGTTGGCGCCTTTCTTCAAAGAGGCGCGGTCATTGAATTCGACGTCGATAAACGGGCGGCGGACATCGGAACGGGTGTCTTCCTCCAAGCCTTCGATTGTGATCGCTTCGTAATCGAGGGCGACGCCGTTGACGGTGACGGTATAAGTCTCCGGGCTGAACGTCTTGGTATCGAATTCGCACTGGATGCGCATGATAACGACCGCATCCGCCACTGCTTTATCGACGTTGAAGTCGAATTCGATCTCCGCGTTCTCGTAATAAAGGCCGCTGACATAGTAGCCATTGCTGGCATGGGTTCCGCGATCCGGGTAGATCATATCCGTGCCGGTTAGATTGACCGAGAAGCCAAAGCCCATCTTGCCATCGAGGTTGACGTATTCGGCTTCCAGGGTATAGATGCTCAACCATTTCGCGTAGATGCTTTGGTCAGCACTCGCCCGGCCGTTGAAGTTGAAGGAAGTCGTGCATGCCGAATCGGAATACCAACCAGAGAAGTAATAACCTCCGCGGGTCGGCTTTTCGGGGATGCTCGGACGATTGTTCTTCTTCACGTTGGTCGCAAGATAGATGCCATCGCTCGGGGCGCCGGCATAGTTGTAATAATAGGTATAGACGAAGGAATCCGTGGATTCAGCCTGCCAAGAAGCGGTCAAGACGATGCTCTCGGTGATCGGGGTGCTGAAATCGAATTCTGCGCCGGAAAGCTGCCAAACGCAAAGATAGCCGCTGCGTTTGTTTTCGGGTTCTTGGACGGTCTTTCCGTATTCGACGTTGACCGTGGTGCTTTCGACGGTGCCATAGTTATAGTTGAAGGTGACAGTCAAAACGATGATCTCCCATTTGGCGGTGAGGGAGAAGCTGTTCTCGATCACGCTGGAGAAATCGAAGGGGTTGCTATCCGAAAGGGAAACGAACCAACCTTGGAAGTTATAGCCGGTCCTTGTCGGGCTTTCCGGGGCTTCCATGGCTTTTCCGACCGCGGTTTTCACCGTGAAGGTGGAATCTGTGGTTTCATAACCCAAATCGAAGGTGATCGTGGCGACTGACAACGACCATTTGGCATAGAGGGTGAAGGATTCGTTCACGATGCTGGAGAAGTCGTACACCTGCTCGCCGGAAGCATCTAAGCACCAAGCGACGAAAGCGTAGTCTTCCCGTTCGGGATCGGTTGGTTTTTCGACCGTTTCGCCCTTGGCGACGGTGACGTTTTGGGTCGCAGGAGCCCCAACGTAATTGAAGTTGAAGGTGACGGTGAGGTTCGCCTGCTCCCAGCCTGCGAACAAAACCAAGTTTTTGGTGATCGGTGTCGCGAAATCAAACAAGTTCTCGCAATCTTTCTCGGTATACCATCCCGTGAAGGAATAGCCTTCTCTGGTCGGATCCTCTGGTTCGGCGACCGCTTTGCCGCCTTCGACCTTCACTTGAGTCGGCTTGGAGCCGGAATAATTGAAGTTGAAGGTGACGGTGAAAGTGGAAACCGGCTGGGATTCGCTCGTGGAGCTTGGGGCGACCGTGGAGCCACCGCTGCCGCTACTGGGGATGACGCTTTGGCTGGTGGGAGTCGAAGAAGCGCTGGAAGGCTGCTCTTTCGCCCCGCAGGAAAGCAAACAGGACATCAATAAGGTGGAAGCCATGGTCATGAGCCAAGGCTTCCGGGTTTTGTTCGGGTTTCGCATGTTTTTAATCCTTTGTAATGGTTTCATCCAAATCAGACGATTTTGGATTCTAAGAAGGTAAATAACCCCTTACGGGGCCCTCCCCAAAGGAAGAGCCCCGCATGGTTTGATGAAATGATCAGAATCAGAACGGTGGATTAGTTCTTTTTCTTGAGGATGATGGCAGCGCCTGCTAAGGCAACGGAGACGAGCGACATAGCGCTTGCAACCGCGATGCTTCCACCGCAGCCGGCAGCGGCCGCGCCAGGATCGCCCTTGTCGCCTTTATCGCCTTTATCGCCCTTCGGGCCTTGTTCGCCTTGGGCACCGGCAGCGCCAGCAGCGCCGTCTTTGCCGTCCGTACCATCTTTCCCATCGACGCCGTCTTTGCCGTTGGTCACGGTGAAGGTGTAGGTCTCGCCGTTGGTGAGGGTGATGGTGTAGGTGTCAACGCCGTTCTCGGAAGAGGTCTTTTCGACTTTGGCAATGCCAACGCCGGCAGCGCCGTCTTGGCCAGCGGCTCCGTCTTTGCCGTCTTTCACGGTGTAGGAGGAGCCATCGCTCAATTTGACGAGGAGGCCATCTTCGGTGACTTCGACGCTATCGATGACGACTTTTTCGGGTTCAGGGATGACTTCGCCCGCTTCGATGACCAAGTGGAGGTTCACCAAATAGGTATCGGTGTGGGTGGTCCATCCACTTCTGTATTTGCCTTCGATCTTGATGACGACGTCGAATTCGCCAGCTTCGGTCGGAGTGCCGCTGATGATGTCGTTATCCAAAGCCAAGCCAGCCGGGAGTTGACCTTCGGCGATGCTGTAAGACATGCCTTGGGTGTACTTGGTCGCGGTGATGGTTTCGGAGTCAATGAAGGACTCGAATTCTTCGCCGACTTTGCCTTGGGTGTTGCTGATGGTGAAGCCACTGGCAACCTTAAGAGTGAATCTATGGGTGGCGGTGATCCAACCATCGACTCTTGCGGTGACGGTGATCGTGGTTTCGCCTTCGACGGTCGGGGTGCCGGTGATGGCGCCGGTGTGAGCGTTGAGGCTCAAGCCAGCCGGCATTTCGCCGGAAGTGACTTCATAGGAGACCGGGCGGCCATTGAGGGCTTCTTCGTCCATTCCGACGGAAGCTTCGCTGGCAGCGGTACCCTGTTCGAGGTTGATGACGGTCGGAGTATTGCTCTGATAGCTGGAGAGATCGACGCCGTTCTTCACGTTGAGGGTGTTGGCGGCGGCGAGGAGCTCACGCTGAGCGGCGAGGCGGCCATAGTACCACTGGGTCTTGCTGTCGGGGTTGGAGTAGCTGGTGAAGGCTTCCTCGGTGATGACCTTGGTCTCTTCCGCGTTGAACGCGCCAGCTGCATGGGCAGCGATGAATTCGTAATAGGTGGTCTTGGCGTTCCTGCCGGAGCCGGTGGTGATGCTCACGCGATCGCCGATCGCATAGGCGGCAGTCTCAGAGAAGGCGGCCGGGGTAGCGACGGTCTTGCCGATCTTGATGGTGTTGTTCTCGGCATCATAGACGCCGGAGAGGGCCTTGTTGCCAGAGGCAGTGCCATCGGGGAGGGCGCCGCCGGTGCGGACGATGAGGTCCATGGAGTTGGTCTGGATGGCGTTGTTGCCGTAGTAGTCGGTGACGGTGACGCCTTCCCAGCCCCATTCGTCGCGGAGGAGGCGGGTCTGGAACGCGTAGTTGGCGCAGGCGACGACCGAGCCGATGCGGTTATACGCGATCATGCTGGCGCTGCATTCGCCTTCCTGGAGCGGGATCTGGAACTGCTTCGCATAGATCTCGCGGATCGCCTGCTCAGGAGCCCAGGTGAAGAGAGCTTGACGAGAACGATTCTCTTCTTGGTCGTTCATGAACATGTGCTTGGCCCAGACGTTGACGCCGCGGTCCTGAGCACCCTTGATGACGGCGGCGGCCATGAGACCACCCTGGATGCCATCCTGGGAATAATATTCATTGTTACGGCCGGAGAAAGGAGAACGATGGGTGTTCATAGCAGGGCCATACCATCCGCCGTAGCCTTTGAACATGGCGATGTTGCCGTTGATGATGCCGTATTGACGGCCAAGGTCGACGTTCCAAGTGGAGGAGACGACGGTCTCGTCAACCCAGTGCTTATCGCCGTAATCGTTCGGTCCGTTCGGGTCGCTGGTCGCACTCTTGCCGATCGAGTTGATGGCCTTGGTGGAACGCATTGCGGAGTTGATGACGGTCTGGATTTCGCTCCAAGTGAGCTGGTTCATGAAGAGCTTCCAGGCTTCTTTGCCGCTCTTGTCTTTGAACTTGCCAGAGGCGATGACGGCATCGGAGTTCGGATCGATGCCGGACATATCCTTTAATTTATAGAGAACGTCGGAGTTGTCATCTTCGTGCTTAGCGACTTGGCTCCAACCAGCGGTGAGTTCGGCGAGTTCAGAGGCGCTCTTGTACCAGCTGTATTTGCCGGCATCCGCCAAAGCGTCGTAGAAGTATTGGAGTTCCGCCGGATCATCGGCATAGTGGGCCTGATCATCGGTGTTGTAGCCAGTGAAGAAGGCGATCGATTTGACGAATTCATCGCTGAGAGCGCGCTCCGCTTCGGTGATGACGAGTTTCTGAGCATCGACGACGGAGAGGTCGGCGCGGCTGAGGAGCTTCTGTTCGCCTTCATCCGTCTTGGTGACGTCGAGGAACTTGTCGTTTTCGCTGGTGGAGCGGTTCTTGCGGACGGTGTCGAAGGAGTCGCCGTTGGAGAAGACGGGGATCGCTTCTTTGTGGCTGAAGTCATCGATCGCGAGGATCGCATCGCCGGTGAGATTGAAGTCGAAATGATCGGCGACGTGATGCGAATCGGTCATGATTTTGATCGAGTAATTGCCAGCATCGAGCTCATAGGTCTTGCTGCTGTTGCCGTTGGCGTCGTTATAGTCGAAGGAAGCCATATCTTGGACGTTGACTTCGACGATGACGGTCTCGGACTGACCCGGACGGAGGAGGCTGGTCTTGGCAAACCCAATGAGATTGACTTCGGCCTTCTCGACTTCGCCATCGATATAAGGCGGAGTGACGTAGACTTGGACGACCTGTTTGCCGGCGACCGAGCCGGTGTTCTTGACGGTGACGGGGACGAAGAGCTTTTCAACGTGGGCGATCGATCCCTTGGAGGAGTTGAAGAGCGCAGGATCCACGGTGGCGCCTAAATTGACTTTGGCGTTACCGTCCATGTAATAGATGTCGCCGAGGGATTCGCTGAATTCGGTGTAGGAGAGGCCATAGCCGAACGGATAGACGACGGCGTATTCCCACCAAGCATCGGCGGCGTCTTGGGCGACGTAAGCGCCGGTGACTTCCGCTTTCGGCTTGATCTTCTTGCTGGCCGCGTCAAAGCGGATCGTGGCATCGCGGACCAATTCCGCGTAAACGGTTTCGTAGTACTTGTAGCCGAGGTAGATGCCTTCGTCGTAGTCGACGCCATAATAGCCGTCGCCGCCGACGTAAGCATTGCCGCTGCCGGGTTTCGGGGTCTTGGAACCGCCTTCGAACGGGGCGATTTCCTGGGTGTAGTTGTACAAAGTTTTGGTCCCGACTTGCTTATTGACGCCGAAGTTCTGCCAAACGGGGTCAGCGGTGAAGTCCCTCGCCCATTCGTCGACGAGCTTGCCGGAGGGGTTGACTTCGCCGTTCAAGATCTTGGCGAGGCCTTCGATGCCGTTGGAGCCCGGGCGGCCAATGAGGACGATGCCGTTGATCGCGGGATCGTTTTGGAGGTTGGCCATTTCCATCGCGTTGGAAGTGTTGATGACAACCACGATCTTCTTGAAGTTTTTCTTAACGTGGGAGATCAAAGCTTCTTCGGAGTCGGTCAATTCGAGATAGTGCTTTCTGACCGCTTCGACTTCTTCGACGGTGGAGCTGCCAAGGGCTTCGTGTTCCCAATCATAGGCATTGCCATCGCCGTCTTTGTTGTCTTCGGCTTCGTTGGTGACCGTGTTGAGGTCGGCGCCTTCCGCGCCGCCGCGGCTTAAGATGATGACGGCCGCGTCATGATAGAATTCATAAGATTGGAGGGTCGCGCCGGTCGGGAGTTCTTCTTTTCCGATGGTGGTGTTGATGCTTCTATAGTAAGAAGCGAGGGTCGGGTTCACGCCAAAGCCCGCGTTGGCGAGGGCATTCGGGAGGCTGAGGCTTCCGCTGGCGCCGGTCATGGAATCCTGAGAGACGCCGAAAACGGAGATCTTCTCTCTGCCGCTGAACGGGAGGGTGCCGTCGTTCTTCAGAAGGACATCGCCTTCGGAAGCGATTTCGACGTTGAGTTCGTCTGCGGCAGCCAACACTTCCTCTTGGGAAGCGAAGTCGGCAGTGAAGGTACCGTTATGCAAAAGATTAACGGCGGATGCAGACATTGGGTTGTTGAGGGAGGAAGCCGCGCCGATCGCCATTGCGCCAAAAAGGGCGCCCGCGAGCAGGAGCATCGGCTTTCTTCCGAACTTTGATTTCTTCGTAAACACTAGGTTTACCTCCTTATTTTTTGGGCGAGAAGGCGAAATAGCTAGTTTCGCCCCCTGGGTCCCACCAAAAGATTCCGTTGGCCGACAAAATCTTTTGAATTTGGAATAATTCTAGAAAGGGCTTTCTTCGTGAAGAATAGGTTCGCCGTGAGAGTGCAAAAAACCTTCGGGGAGGAACGCAAAATGCAAAAATAGTGCGGTTTTTTCAATAATTATTGCAAAAATGATTATTGGGCTATTTCTGCGGTTTCTGCAGGAAAACGGTCAAGGAGAAAACGCCGTTTTCGGCGGTGATTGAAATCCCTCCCGAATAATGCTCGGCGATCCGTTTCATCGAGATCATTCCATATCCATGGAAATCCTTGTCTTCTTTCTTGGTCGTTTCGGGCAAACCATGAGTGAAAGAAAGGGACCCTTGGTAATAATTGTCGAAATGAAGCATCACCAAATCCCCTGCCCCTTCTAAGGAAATCGAGATCTGCCGATGGGCTTCGTCCAAATCCGCGACTGCCTCGATCGCGTTGTCGCAGGCGTTTTCGAACAACGAATAGATCTCCCCTTCTTCTAAGAAGGAAAGAAGATTCCCGTCGCCGATGCAGGTCAAGGCGATCTTTTTCTTTTTGCAGGCAACGCTGATGCTGGTAAGCACGATATCCAAAATCGGGTTCCCAGTTTGGAATGGGGCATCATAGGCGGCGATTGCTTCATGCAGGGAATCCAGCTCCTTTTGAGGCAACATGCCTTCCAAATGATTGAGCCGATGATTCAGATCATGGAGTTTGATCTTCATCGCCTCGGTATCTTCCTTCTTCTGCTCCATCTGGCGGTTCTTCTCCAAAAGAAGGACGCGGAGGGTCGTCTCCGATTTCCTCAATTTCGTATTGGAGGTGATCGCAAGCAACAGGGCGATCGCGGCCATACAGCAAACCATCGCGTAAAGGGTTTCGGCAATGATGGTGTTGGCGCTCCTTCGCCAAGTATCCCGGGTGAAGCGGGTGATGCCGACGCAGACCAAGACGATCGAAATCGAGACGATCGCGCCGGAGACTTTCCCCCTTCCTTCGATCTCCATCTTCTTAAGTCTCGGCGAGACAAGGAAGAAGACGAGAACATAGATCGGGAGCTTGAAGATGGCATCCTCAACCAGGGAAACAACGATATAAACTGGGCGCTGGAACCAAGAAGAAACACCCCACCACACGCCGATGAAGGTCGTGAGGTTATAGCAGAAATGCTGGGTGGCGAATCCAGCCGCGGCAGAAGCCATGGCAACGAAGGGATTCACCTTAAAGCACACGTACACGCTTAACGCGCAGAAAACATATTGAAGGAAGAAATTCAGAAAACGGAAGATCGATTGATTGGGCAGAAAGCGGCCAAGAAGATACGACGCGCCGATCGAAACGGAAAGCGAGAGAATCAATCGGAGCCAAAAAAGGCCCCGCTTAGGCTGGGCATAGCAAAACAAGGCGGTCGCGACCAAGAACTCGATCATGACAATCATCGTCGCGCTAGGATTCATGATTCGCTCCCTGCTTTACGGGAATAATATTTGCTCAGCTGCTCCAAGAAGCTCTTCTTCTCATTGCGGCTGATCCGAAGCTCTTGCTTGGTTTTGGCAAGGATTACGGTGTCGCCCTGGATGGCAGACACCTTCAAAAGATTGACGAGATAATAACGGTTGCATTTGGCGAAGAAAGGCGGGAGCCGCTTTTCGACGTCCTTCATTTTCTCATAGGTCGTGTACGCGTCCTCGCCGATATGGTAGATGACATGATGGTCATTGGCTTCGATATAGTCGATCGTCAAAACGGAGACCACCATCGTCTGACCACCGCTGCGGATGATGAAGCGTTCTTCGGCATCGGGGGCGAGTTTCCGCATCAAGCGGGTCATCTTCAGCTCAAAGGCGGCTTCCGAGACCGGCTTCAATAGATAATCCGATGCCTGGACGGCATAGGCTTCCAAGGCGAATTGGGCGAGGTTCGTGACGAAGATCAATGTGACGAGCCCGTCTTTTTCGCGGATTTTCCTCGCCAAGGCAATTCCGTCCATCGAAGGCATCTCGATATCGAGGAAAAGCAGATCGTAATCGCATTGGAAGGAATCCAAAAACGAAAGGGGCTTCGAAAAAAGATCGATGGAGCAAGGGTATCCGTGCTTCTCCATGAAGGTGGAGACGGTGCTCTTCAACGTCTCCGCGGCAGATGGTTCATCATCGATGATGGCGACACGAAACAACTTCATACGACTTAAGACATTGTTCGCCATGTGTTGAATATAGTCAAAAGAGATTGTTTTTTTCTCCGTGAAAAGACATTTTTTCTTCGCGAAAGACGGTCACGCTAAAAAACCACCGATACACGAAGCGGAAAAAAGGGAAAACGCCGCTCATCCGACGGCGTTTTCCATCAATGGGTCCCCTATTCTTCAAATAAGGCGGTTGATAAATATCGTTCTCCCGTGTCGGGAAGCAGGCAGACGATGCTCTTTCCTTCGTTCTCTTTCCTTTGGGCGAGCAGGATGGCCGCATAAGCGGCTGCCCCGCTGGAGATGCCGACCAAGAAGCCTTCTTTTTTGCCGATGAGTCTTGCATATTCGAAGGCTTTCTCATTCTCAACCGCGATGATTTCGTCATAGATCTCGGTATTCAAAGTCTTCGGAACGAAGCCAGCCCCGATCCCTTGGATCTTATGCGGGCCCGCGACGCCTTTAGATAAGACGGGCGAAGAGGCGGGCTCTACCGCGACGACTTTGATGTTGGGGTTCTTGGCTTTCAGGTATTCCCCTACTCCCGAGATCGTTCCGCCGGTCCCAACCCCGGCGACGAAGAGATCAACATTCCCGTCGAGGTCTTCATAAATCTCTGGACCAGTGGTTTCGTAATGGGCTTTGGGATTCGCGGGATTCACGAATTGGCCAGGGATGATGGAACCGGGGATTTGGGAATGGAGTTCTTCGGCTTTCTCGATTGCTCCTTTCATCCCTTTGCTTCCTTCGCTTAAGACGATTTCGGCCCCATAGGCCTTCATGAGCTTCCTTCTTTCGATCGACATCGTTTCTGGCATGACGATGATCGCCCGGTAGCCTCTAGAGGCTGCGACCGAGCATAAACCGATCCCCGTATTGCCGGAGGTTGGTTCGATGATGGTGGAACCCTGCTTCAATAAGCCGCGTTCTTCAAGGTCATCGATCATCTTGAGGGCGATGCGGTCCTTGACGGATCCGGCCGGGTTGAAGAATTCCACTTTGGCGTAGACCTTCGCCTTCAAGCCGAATTC
>OCVV011157026.1_pt1 | contig 13000 bp, 9 predicted proteins | sample 1539721 | NCBI WGS metagenome assembly OCVV01 (sample SAMN02144230, study PRJEB22623) | gut metagenome | biome: sheep rumen | host: Ovis aries | place: New Zealand
CTACAGAAGCATTTGAAAGTGGCGACCCGGATGAGGCTCGAACTCACGACCTCCGCCGTGACAGGGCGGCGCTCTAACCAACTGAGCTACTGGGCCAAAAGAATGGTGGGGACTACAGGGCTCGAACCTGTGACCCTCTGCTTGTAAGGCAGATGCTCTCCCAGCTGAGCTAAACCCCCACGCCGTTCTTATCATTCAGGTTTTCAGTGTTTTGTACCGCTCTCCCTGACGACTATTTAATTATAGCACAACTTGTCCGGTTTGTCAACACTTTTTTTCAAAAAAATGTCGTTTCGTGAAAAGTGTACAACTTTTAACACAATTTGCTATCAAAAACGGAAAAACGCCATAAAATCCAGAGGGGAAAACAGTATCAGTTCAAGCTGTTTTCCCCATTTCCTGTGAATAACAGCCCGATTTCGAAACGCAGGTCAGAATATTCCTTGTTTTGCAGAGTGGAATCATCCTGTAAAATGAAATCAGAAGCTGCCTGAACATCTTCCAGCATTTGTTTATTTGTAAGATTAGCCAGTTTCATAGGGGGCAAGCCATGCTGTTGACTTCCGAAAAAGTCGCCAGCTCCACGGAGTTCCAAATCAGCCTGAGCAACCTCAAAACCGTTGGTAGTACTGCTGAGCATTCGCAGGCGTTCTTTTGCTTCATCGTTTGCATGTTCAGTTACAAGAATGCAGTAACTTTGAAACCGTCCACGACCGACACGACCTCGTAATTGATGAAGCTGAGAAAGTCCGAAACGTTCGGCATCTTCAATCAACATGACTGTAGCGTTGGGAACATCCACCCCGACTTCCACTACAGTGGTACAGATAAGGACATCTGTTTCATGGTTTCGGAATTTTTCCATAGCAATTTCTTTTTCGTCTGGTTGAAGCTGACCATGCAGAATATCAATATTCCAGCCTTTGAGGAGGGTATCACGCACAGAATCAGCATAAGCCGTCACGGCTTTCAAGTCACTTTCTCCCTCATCAATTGCAGGGCATACAATATAAGCCTGTCTCCCTTGCTGGAGTTCATTAGTAAGAAATTTCATAGCACGTTCACGGAGTTTCCCAGTGACAGCATAAGTCTGAATAGGTTTCCGCCCCATGGGCATGACATCCAGAACAGACACTTCCAAATCTCCGTAAACCATTAGTGCAAGGGTTCGGGGAATGGGAGTAGCCGACATAACGAGTTTATGAGGAATACCGCCTTTTTCAGCCAGTGCGACACGCTGAGCCACCCCGAAGCGGTGTTGTTCGTCGGTGATAACGAGGGCTAATTTCCGATAATTGACAGCCTTTTGGAAAACAGCATGAGTACCCACGATAACTTGAAAATATCCATCTGCAATTTGTTCCTGAATGGTTTTCTTTTCCTTTGGTTTGAGTGAACCAGTTAAAAGGCATACTTTCACCCCTAAAGGCTCTAGAAAGCTCCTGAACGTCTGGTAATGCTGAACGGCTAAAATTTCAGTAGGTGTCATTATCACGCTCTGACAGTGATTTTGAGCGCAATAATAACATATCGCCGATGCAACAGCAGTTTTACCGCTTCCCACATCTCCTTGCAAGAGGCGGTTCATAGGCATACCGCTGGAAAGGTCACATTTCATTTCGTCGATAGCCTTTTTCTGGGCGGAAGTCAATTCAAAGGGAAGGCTATTGAAATATGGTTCTAAGCTGATTTCGGGATTCATGGGGTAATTAGTAGATTTCTGAGCGTTATTTTTGAGGAGGGAAAGACCAAGCCGAAGCCGTAACATTTCTTCAAATGCCAGACAATGCCGAGCATCTTCCACTTCCTGCATAGTTTCGGGCTGATGAATTCCGTGCATGGCTTTGGTGAGGGTAGAGAGTCTGAACTGTGACCGCAGGGAGGGGGGCAACGTTTCGAAAGGCTGTTCGTCCAGAATCTGCAAGCATTCCTTAATATTAGTGCGAACCATAGCACTTGTCAGACCTGTTACCTGAGGATAGATAGCTTCAATGGCGGAATCTGTTTCACGGTGGATAGTAGGGGAGAGAATTTCCTTTTGCATGGGACTGCCTGCAATTTTCCCGTACATAGTGTAAGTTTTCCCGATTTCAAGAGCCTGAAAGCCATACATATTATTGAAAATCTTGATAAGAATATTCGTTCCGTCTTTATCGACAGCCTCCGCACAATAAATCTGCATACCAGTCCTTGTATTGATGGGGGAGCGTTTAGCGGTGACAGTCACACGGATAACGGTGGAGAGGTCTGTTTCCGTTTCCGCAACAGGGACAGGCGCACGGTAATCCTTGTAAGTTCTTGGAAAATAATACAAGAGGTCATAGGGGGTATGGATACCGATTTTCTGGTAAAGCTGAAAGCGTTTTTTTCCGACTCCTTTCAGCCCTTGAATAGATTCGAACAATTTTGACATAATTCCTCCAAAAAAGCAGAGCCTCCGGCACTTGCCGAAGGCTTCACCCAATCAATCATACATCATTCTGCCGAAAGAATGTAATAGTAAACAGGCTGTCCGCCGTCCATGAGAATGACTTCCAGACGGTCTCCGAACTTATCCTGCAATTTTCCAGCCAGTTCCTCAGCCGTTTCCTGTGAAACGTCCTCACCGTAAGCGATTGTGAGGAAACTGGTATCACCACTGATGAGTTTTTTCGCCAGCTTATAAGCAGTCTGATTCAATTCACGTCCGGTGAAAGCCAGTCTTCCGTTATCGAGAGCCAGCACTTCCCCTTGTTTAATGGGTTTACCATCGATTTCGGAGTCACGGGCTGCGAATGTGATATGACCAGTAGAGACTTTTTCAAAAGCCTTTGTCATGGTGATTCTGTTACCCTCCGCATCCAGAGACTCATCAAATGCAAGCAGTGCGCTGATTCCCTGCGGAACAGTTCTTGTCTGGAGAACAATCACATTTCTGTCAGCGAGAGCAACAGTCTGTTCAGCTGCCATAATGATATTTTTATTATTAGGGAGAACAAACACATTTTTTGCAGGGGTTGCATGAATCGCCTTCAAAATATCCTCTGTTGAGGGGTTCATAGTCTGACCGCCCTTGACGACATTATCAGCACCGATTTCTCTGAACATATTTTCGAAGCCGTCACCAGCGCAAACGGCAACGAAGCCGAAATTCTTTTCAGGTTCAGCCCTGACATAGGTTTCATCCTGAGCAGCATTCTGCGCCGCTCTCACTCTTCCGGCGTGTTGAATCCGCATATTTTCCACTTTTGGTTTAGGTTCATTGACAAACTGCCCGAATTCGAGAGCCTTTTGCAATGCCAGACCGGGGTTATCTGTATGCACATGAACCTTGATAATTTCGTCATCTTCCACCACAACGACACAATCCCCGATAGTTTCCAGATAAGCACGGAGCTTGAACGCATCCGGACAATCTTTATGTTTCTGTACGATAAATTCCGTACAATAAGTGAAAGTAATTTCTTCCTCAAGGTCAACACGACCGATTGCAATTTGTTCATTCCGCTTGACAGGAGCAGGAGCATCCTCCGGCTCAGCAGGGGCATTCCCACGGAACACAGAAAGCATAGATTCCCAGACAATCAGTAAACCCTTTCCGCCGGCATCCACGACACCAGCCTTTTTAAGGATGGGGAGCTGTTCAGGGGTTTCAGCAAGAGCCTGAGCGGCAGCCTTGCAGGTATCCTCAAAGACATTGACAGGGTCATTGGTTTCCATAGCGGTCAGCTGTGCCTGTTGTGCGCCCATTCTTGCCACAGTGAGGATAGTACCCTCTGTGGGTTTCATAACAGCCTTATAAGCCGCCTTGACCCCCATTTCCAGAGCGTTGGCAACGTCTTTTCCCTTTGCTTCTTCCAGACCAGCCATTCCCTTGGCGAATCCACGGAACAGCAGCGACAGAATGACCCCAGAGTTACCCCTTGCGCCACGAAGCATAGCCGAAGCGGCTTTTTCAGCGACTTCCGCAACAGTTACATCATCAGAAAGAACCATCAGTTCCCTTCTTGCAGCAGTCATTGTCATAGACATATTTGTACCTGTGTCACCATCCGGAACAGGGTAGACATTCAATTCGTCAATGTCTTTCCGGTTTTTCTCAATTGTAACGGCTGCACTGCTGATTGCAGCCTTTAAAAGCTTACCATTCATTCCAACAGTCCTCCTGCTTATCGTTCTACAATTTCATCAACAAATACACGAACACGGGAAACCGGAATTCTGACAGCATCCTGTACAACGAATTCCACCTTGTGAATCAGTGAATTTGCAACAGCAGGGATATTCACGCCATACACAATCTTGACATGCAGTGTAATTTCCAGTTGTTTATTTCTCTCTGTAATTTTAACCGTACTGAAACTGTTTCCTGTCAGTCGGTCAATCAATGTCGGCTGAGAGAACCCAGCCACCCCGAAGCACTGCAATACAGTCTGTTCGGTCAGTTCACGCAAATAGTTGCCAGAAATACCAATTGTTCCGATATGATTTTCCATGTACAACATAACCTTGCCATCCTTTCCATGCATGATTTTTCAGCATACGTTCTGTTTTATTATACCATATATTTCTTAGGAATACAAGACCCAAAACGAAAAAATTTTCATAAAAAAAGGCACAGCCGAAACTGTGCCACATATATGACTCTTTTTCCATTTCAGACAGACCAGATTTCATCAGGAATTTTTGACTGCTTCAATATCAGGCTCTGTATCAGAGAAGCCAGAAACATCATATGAAAAATCGATTTTTATGAAGCAAATATCTGCTTCAATATAAAATTGAAATGTGTTTTATTGATTGATTTTTCGAGGAAAATTCATAAAAGTCCAATTTGGAGAAATTGAATTTAATTTCCATTTTTTAGTTAGTAAATGCTGTGGCTCTGTTCTTCATATGAATTCCTCCGACTACTGCCCCTTGAAGAGGTCTTTCAGCTTGTCAAAGAAGCCCTGTCTCTTTGCATAATTTTTATCACCAAGGGAATTTTCGAACTCTTTAAGCAAATCCTTCTGTTTTTTGGAAAGGTTGCGGGGAACTTCGATATAGAACTTGACATACTGGTCACCACGTTTATCCTGTTGCAGGTACTTGATGCCCTTTCCTCTGAGACGGCGTTCTTCGCCGTTTTGAGTACCTTCCGGAATGGAGAATTTCACATTTCCGTCGATAGTAGGAACAGTAATTTCATCACCGAGAACCGCCTGTGCATAAGTAATCGGGATTTCGCAGTACACGTCATACTGGTCACGGGTAAAAATGGGATGAGGGCGTACAGTCACACTGACATTCAGATTACCAGCAGGACCTCCGTTGATACCACAGTCACCTTCACCCGATACACGCAGTACCTGACCATTATCGATACCAGCCGGAATATTGACAGTAACATGTTTCTGAACCTTGACTTTTCCGACACCACGGCACTTAGAGCAGGGATTCTTGATAATTGTGCCCTTTCCTCCGCAATGGGGGCAAGGTCTGGTAGAAGAAATTGCCCCGAGGGGTGTTTGTTGGGTAACACGAATACTGCCTTTTCCGTGACAGTCGGGGCAAACGTCAGTCGTTGTTCCGGATTCTGCACCTGTACCACTGCAAGAGGGGCATATTTCCTGATGGGAAATATTCAGTTCCTGCATTTTTCCGGTGCAAGCTTCCATGAAGCTGATGCTCACACTATAAGCAATATCCTTGCCACGTCTTGGCGCATTAGTGGAGCTGTTCCGGAAACTTCCGCCAGACATTCCACCGCCGAAAATATTCCCGAAAAGGCTGTCGAAGATATCACCCATATCACCGCCGTAACCGCCAGTAAATCCGCCGTTGAAACCGCCGAAACCTCCGCCAGCACCATCAACGCCGTCTGCGCCGAACTGGTCATATCTCTGCCGCTTTTCAGGGTCAGACAAGACGGAATAGGCTTCGTTGATTTCCTTCATTTTTTCCTCACATTCCTCCACATTGTCAGGGTGAAGGTCAGGATGGTTTTCTCGTGCCATTTTGCGGTATGCCTTTTTAATTTCATCTTCACTGGCATTTTTTGACACACCCAGCACCTCATAATAATCACGTTTATCAGCCATATTCAACCCACCGCATCAAGCGGCTCTCCTTTCTAGTTAATGTCCGTTATTTCAGAATGGGTAATCTTGAAGATAACGGAAATCCAATCCATCATATTCCTGACTGCTATATTGATAGTCAGAATAGGTATAAACATATGTTGTTGTCTCTCCGCCTATGGAGGAAGACGTCGCACCATTCAGCCATGCAACATTGTACTTTTTCATAACGTCTTCATATTCGGGAAGTCCGTCACCAGCAAACTGAAAAGCATCACTATCAATTAGATAGCGCAAATTGCCGTTTTCGTCAAGGTCATACCATGTCATTATCCCACTGCCCATATGTCCTTGAGCAAGTACCAGTTGATTTGCCTTGTAGTCGTAAGCAAAACCAGTATGTCCACCGCCTACATCATCAGAAATTAACTTCAGAGCATTATCCCGAACCGTATAAATCACAATCCGGAAATCAGCCTCACAAGTGCCGTATTGCAATAATAGTTCAGGTACGTCGTCCCTGTCCATATCATAAAGAGAATAGGTAACTGAAAAATTACCACTGCCCGACCCCTGTTGTTTCGCAACTGCAATTTTGTCCTGAATTGCGGAAATATAAGCATTTATGACAACACCTTTATCCGGCTTTGGTGAAACAGGTTTTGTTTCAGGTTCTGGCACTTCTTCGGGAACAGTTTCCAGAGCAGAATTTTCCTCAGTCCGAGTGATTTGCTGTGTTTCCTGCGCTTCTTCTGGACTGTTTGAAGGGACAGAATCTGACACATCCCCATCATCTGCCTGAGAGGGTGTTTCCTCTGTTTGTGGAGTATCAGGAACGGTTACTTCTGGAATTGTTGTTTCCGGAATGGTTTCTTGCGGAACTTCTGTTTCTGGAATTTCTTCTGAACTCTGGGTTATCTGGAGAGTTTCAGAAGTTGTCTGCACATCTGCTGTACTGGTGACTTCCTGAGCATTTCCGCACCCCACCAAAATGACTGATATCCCCATCAAAAGAACCAACAATTTTTTCATGAGAAAACATCTCCTTTTTAACCGGCTATTGGGGCAGAGATACTCTGCCCCCGATAAGCCTGTATTTTATTTTCAATTAAGCCTCAGTGAAATCGGCATCAATGACATCATCATCGCCGTCATCGTCAGAGCCGGTATTTTCCTCGGAGAAATTCGGAGCTTCGCCCTGAGCAAAGTTCGGCTGACCCTGCTGTGCACCGCCATAAACGTTGTTGCCTACTTCCATCATAGCCTTCTGGAGTTCGTCCATCTTGGTCTTCATTTCAGCAGTGTTGTTTGCATCAACAGCGTTCTGGAGTTCGGACATTTTCGCACGAACATTGGAGAGAACATTTTCCGGAACTTTGTCCTTGAATTCTTCGAGCTGGTTCTTGAATTGGAGAAGCATATTTTCAGCCTGATTCTTGGTTTCCACCTCATCACGGCGTTTTTTGTCTTCCTCTTCGTATCTCTTAGCTTCTTCGACAGCCTTGTTGATGTCGTCCTTGGACATATTGGTAGAAGCCGTAATAGAAATATTCTGTTCCTTGCCTGTACCTTGGTCTTTTGCTGTTACATGAACGATACCATTTCTGTCAATATCGAAAGTAACTTCAATTCTCGGAACGCCACGCATAGCCGGAGCGATACCATCCAGACGGAAAGTACCCAGCTGCTTGTTATCCTTAGCAAACTGACGTTCACCCTGCAATACGTTAATATCAACAGCGGGCTGATTATCTGCGTAGGTGGAGAATACCTCAGATTTCTTGGTTGGGATAGTGGTATTTCTCGGAATCATGACAGTGCAGACACCGCCGGCAGTTTCGATACCCAGAGACAACGGGGTAACATCCAACAGCATCAAGCCTTCCTTGACATCACCGCCGAGCACACCGCCCTGTAAAGCTGCACCCAGTGCAACGCATTCATCAGGGTTAATGCCCTTGAAGGGGTCTTTACCAATCAGTTTCTTGACAGCTTCCTGTACAGCAGGGATTCTGGAAGAACCACCGACCATCAGAACTTTGTCAAGTTCGGAAGTACTCAGACCGGAATCTTCCAAAGCCTGACGAACAGGACCCATAGTAGCCTGAACGAGGTCAGCAGTCAGTTCGTTGAACTTTGCCTGTGAAAGAGTCAAATCGAGATGTTTCGGACCACTTGCATCAGCAGTGATATAGGGCAGGTTAATGCTTGTAGTAGAAGCGGAGGAAAGCTCAATCTTTGCTTTTTCAGCAGCGTCTTTCAGTCTCTGCATAACCATCTTGTCATTGGAAAGGTCAATTCCCTGTTCCTTGCGGAACTCGTCAACCATCCAGTCAATAATACGCTGGTCGAAATCGTCACCGCCCAGATGGTTATTACCTGCGGTAGCAACTACCTGTTGGAATCCTTCGCCCATTTCGATGATGGATACATCGAATGTACCACCGCCGAGGTCATAAACCATAACTTTCTGGTCATCTTCCTTGTCGATACCATAGGAAAGCGCAGCAGCAGTAGGCTCATTGATGATTCTGCGAACGGTCAGACCTGCAATCTGTCCGGCATCCTTTGTTGCCTGTCTCTGTGCATCAGTGAAGTAAGCAGGAACAGTAATAACAGCTTCCGTAACAGGTTCGCCGAGGTAAGCCTCTGCATCTGCCTTCAGCTTCTGAAGAATCATAGCAGAAATTTCCTGCGGAGTGTACTTTTTGCCGTCAATATCTACCTTGTAGCTTGAACCCATATGACGCTTGATAGAGGAGATTGTCTTGTCAGGGTTTGTGATAGCCTGATTCTTTGCAACCTTACCAACCAGACGTTCACCGGTCTTAGAGAAAGCGACAACAGAAGGGGTAGTTCTTGCACCCTCTGCATTTGTAATAACAACTGCGTCTCCACCTTCAACAACTGCAACGCAAGAGTTTGTTGTACCAAGGTCAATACCAATAATTTTTCCCATAATAAAATCATCCTTTCTGAAATTATCACGCTTATTACTTTTGATAAGTTATCCAGCCACTGCGACCAGAGCCGGACGAATCAGCTTATCTTTATAAAGATAGCCTTTCTGGAATACCTCACAGACAGTATTTTCAGGGAATTCCTCTGTTGCTTCTGCCTGTTTGATAGCATTGTGAATATTAGGGTTGAATTCTGCACCGAGAGCCTCAATTTCCGTCACACCCTGTTTTTCGAGGAAGATACGGAGCTGATTGAAAATCATCACCACACCGGAATGATACTGTTCATCACTGCACTGTGCATCAACAGCTCTTTCGAAATTGTCAATGATGGGAAGTAATTCCCCGATACAGCGAGCAGTAGCATCACCATAGGCTTCGAGTTTCTCTTTTGCGGTGCGTTTCTGGAAATTCTTGTATTCAGCCAGAAGGCGGTAATAACGCTCTCTTTCAGCTTCGAGTTCGTCAGAACCATCAATATCATCCAGCATTTGTTCCACATCCTCAGAATCTCCCTCCGGAATTTCTTCCGTTTCCTCTTCTTCTGAAATTTCAGAATCAGTGTCTTCGAGTTCTTCGGTCTGTTCCTCCAAAATTTCCTCATTATCCCTTTCCATCATGGGAGTCACCCTCTTTCTTATCCTTTTGAATCATATTGTCACCGGAATCCTTCGCCGAGTCGGTTTCGGAAATCAGGTCAGTGATTTTTTGTGAAACATATTCAATATACGGAATCACCTTGGCATAATCCAGACGCATTGGACCAATTACACCCAGAGAACCGACACTTCGTTTCCCCTTGTGGTATTTGGAAACAATCAGACTGGAATTGCCAATGACAAAACTGTTGTCGGAAAATAATACCTTAATGCCGCTGAATGAATCATCCAGCAATCTGGAAAGCTCGTTCTTGCGTTCAATGAACCGGACGACTTCCATTTTGTCAAGTTCTTCGCAGGAAAAGAGATTCTTTTCACCGCTGAGCAATAATGCGTGTTGTCGCAAATCTCTGGAAAGTTCACGCACGCCACGAATCAGCGGAGACATGGTCATCATGTAAGCACTCATTGCAGCAGTGAGATTTTCCATCATCTCTTCTGACAAATCCTCAACGGAAACTCCCTCCAGATGTTCTGAGAGGTATTCAGAAAACACTGCAAGCTGTTCATTGGTCAAATCGAATTCCAGCCGGCACATCTTGTTTTTAATGTTACCGCCGGACGTAATCAGGAGTACTACATAAACCCTTTTCCCTGCCGGAATGACCTCGACTTTTGAAATGATGGAGAATTTCGGTGAAAAATCAGAAACCACAGCCGCACATTTGGTTAATTCCGCCAGTGCAGTAGTGGCATTCTGAATCAGCAGTTCTTCAGTAATACTGCTGTTTCTGCCAAGCATTTCATCAAGTCGGTGCTGTTCTTCAATGGGAAGGCTGGGTGGACTCATGAGCTTTTCAATATAAAGCCTGTAACCGCTGATAGTTGGCACTCTGCCTGCGGAAGTGTGAGGCTGTTCCAGAAGTCCAAGCTGTTCCAGCATTGCCATATCATTGCGAACCGTTGCAGCCGAAACACCAATTTCAGGAAGGCTTGCAATTGTCTTTGAGCCCACAGGCTCACCGGTTCGAACATATTCCTCCACAACGGCAGCCAGTATTTTCAGCTTTCGTTCATTCATCTCTGAATGCGCTCCTTTCTGGCAGTCAAAGTTTCGGGCTGTTAGCACTCTTTATCCCTGAGTGCTAATTTTAGTGTACCACGATTTTCACGAATTGTCAAGTATTAAAAACAGATTTGTAGGATTTCACAAAAAAAATATTTTCAAAAACGTTTATCATGGTATTTTATACAATCATACAAGTTTCCGGCGACTGTAACAGCATCTTGAAATTTTTGCTTGTGGTCTTGACATTTTCCGGCATTTCGTATATAATAGAATATAGCAATTTCTCTTAATTGAATCAGCATATAAAGGCGTAGCAGTCAGAGTAATGGGAAAAGGAGCTTTGCAGAGAGTATCGGGATGGTGTGACGATATGAGCAGTTCTCATGAAGTGCGGCTGTCAGCCCTGACAGGGAAAACGGATTTCCGGAAAGTATCTGTCAGCGCAGGTCTGCGTTACAGGCCCCGTAAGTTTCCGGAGAGTGGAACAACGCATTTAGTGCGCCTCTTTTGCGATATGGCAAGGGAGGCTGTTTTTATTTACAGGAGGGATTTATTCTTGTTTGAACGATTAAAAGAAGATATTCAGGCAGTCAAGGAGCGTGACCCCGCAGCAACAAGCAATTTGGAAATTCTTCTGACTTATTCGGGACTTCATGCCATCCAGCATTACCGGACTGCACATTGGTTTTATAATCATGGAATGCATACCACAGCCCGAATCATTTCGCAGACTTCCCGATTTTTTACAGGCATTGAAATTCATCCTGCTGCGAAAATCGGAAGGCGGTTTTTCATTGACCATGGAATGGGAGTTGTCATTGGTGAGACTGCCGAAATTGGAGATGACTGTCTGTTATATCAGGGGGTTACATTAGGCGGTACAGGCAAGGACAAAGGCAAGCGACACCCCACATTAGGGAATAATGTCATGGTAGGTTCAGGAGCGAAAGTATTAGGACCTTTCAAAGTGGGGAACAATGTCAAGATAGCCGCCGGAGCAGTAGTTTTGGAAGAATTGCCGGATAATTGCACAGCTGTAGGAGTTCCGGCGAGAATTGTCCGCCGTGACGGTCAGAAAGTGGAATGTCCGGTGAAGAACCTTGACCAAGTACACATTCCCAACCCGATTGAGGTGGAAATCTGTCAGCTCCGCCGTCAGGTGAAATATCTTGAAAAACGGCTTGCACAGCTGGAGAAAACGAATGAGGAGAATCGAAAAAAATAATGATTTTGGAGGTTATCAGTTATGATTCAAATTTTCAATACCCTGACAAATAAAAAAGAAGAATTCAAGACCATTACACCGAACAAGGTCAATATGTATGTCTGCGGGCCCACAGTCTATAATTACATTCATATCGGTAATGCAAGACCGATTTGTGTATTTGACGTATTCCGCAGATTTTTAGAATACCGTGGATACGAAGTAAATTTCGTACAGAATTACACCGATGTGAATGACAAAATCATCAAGCAGGCAGAAAAAGAGGGCATTACTCCCGAAGAATGCGCAGAAAAATATATCAAAGAGTACGAAAAAGATGCAAAGGGCTTGAATGTCCGTCCGGCAACAGTTCACCCGAAAGTTACCCTTTTCATGGATAAAATTATTCCCTTTATTCAGACACTTGAAGAAAGAGGATTCGCTTATCAGGCAGGGAATGACGTTTACTATCGTACACGCAAATTTGATGGTTACGGCAAACTTTCGGGGCAGTCCTTGGATGATTTAATTGCTGGTGCGAGAGTAGATGTAAACGACATCAAGGAAGACCCCCTTGATTTCGCTCTTTGGAAAGGTTGTAGCAAGAATGAACAGCATTGGGATTCCCCTTGGGGGGCAGGCAGACCGGGTTGGCACATTGAATGCTCCTGCATGGCAAAGCACACCCTTGGCGACACAATTGACCTGCACTGTGGCGGGCATGACCTGATTTTTCCGCATCATGAAAATGAAATTGCACAGTCGGAAGCTTGCAACGGTGTGACATTCTCCAATTACTGGATGCACAACGGACATATTAACGTTGACAACAAGAAAATGTCTAAATCTTTGAATAATTTCTTTTTAACTCGTGAAGTGGCTGAGAAATACGGTTATGAAGTGATTCGCTATTTGATGATTCAGGCGCAGTACCGTGCACCCATGAATTACAGCGTTCAGCTCCTTGAAGCCTGCAAAGCATCTCTTGACAGATTGTATCAGTGCCGTGATTCTCTCAACGGAGCAATCAAGCAGGCGAAATCTGGTGCAGTTTCTCCCGAAGCAAAGGCAATTTTCGAAAAGGCAAGAACCGATTTCATCACGGCTTTGGAAGACGACCTGAACAC
>OCVV011195126.1_pt1 | contig 12996 bp, 16 predicted proteins | sample 1539721 | NCBI WGS metagenome assembly OCVV01 (sample SAMN02144230, study PRJEB22623) | gut metagenome | biome: sheep rumen | host: Ovis aries | place: New Zealand
GCAGTAAGAGAATCGGGCAGGAAACACCCTGAAACATCTATAGAAAAAAACAAAAAGGACAGCCACTCGGCTGTCCTTTTGTCGAGAAGACTATCCAATTCTCGAACATTCATGGAGGACATTAACAGAATCTTGGTTTTTTACGACACCTATTTGAAATAACGTTCAAAGGCAGGATATCAGCTTTTGGACGAGATGGTCTGGCTTCTCAAGCGCTTTGTCGGGGTTAACTGGAATCTTTTTGTCAACTTGCCTCGCCAAAGCGCTTGAATGAATGTTAATAAGTTAAGTGAACGTGCGCGAGAAAGCAGTTTTGGTAGAAAAAAACGCAAAAAAAAGATGCCTAATATACGGGCATCTTTCATTTTTAATTGCCTTCTAATTTTGAGAGCTCCTGCATTGCCATCTGCGTGAGTTGGGCTGCTCTTACTGTCTGTTGGATGTCTCCATCGCGATTGGGGTTAGCAAGCAATCCCGTAAGAATACAGCCGTATAGGTAAGTTTTTGGGTCCATTGTCTGTGGCATTTAAATGATTAATTACAATGCTAAAAAAATTGGTGTATAATCACATACTGAACTTCTATACAATATACGATTAATAGTACCGCTGATATTATTAAAACCATTTTCGTCATTCTGCTTGCTTGTCCTTCCTTTTCTGAACCTTCTTCTTATTTGCTTCCTTTTCTTCTTCTGTAGGAGGGAAATCAGTTACACTATTCAACTTTGTGCGTATTATTCGCACAAGATTATTTTCGTACAGAATACCGTCATTCCCTTTTTCACTGTAATTATTTACTGTACCTTCAGACACCCCCAATTCGTTTGGGTATTTTCTGAATAGAATAGCAAGGCGAGTGAATAGTTCATATCTAAGAACATCGTTCTCACCTCTGTTTTTCCACATTAGAATAATCGCCTGTGATTTGGTTCTGTTAACTATTTTTTTATCTGCTTCCATACCCCAATTTGAAATCGGCTGCAAAGGTACTAAAAAAAAATGATACTTGCAAGTAATTTACAAAAATTCTTCATAATTTTGTGAAGAACACCCAAAAATCCTTCAAAATTGCGAAAAATGAAGAAAAAACGCAAATTCTTCACATTTTTTTGAAGAAAAATTTGCATATATCAAAAAGAAGCTGTACCTTTGCATCGTAAAACAAAAAGAAACAAGGATTTCTAGAAACACACATTCACTAACATTGTAAAACTATTAAAAACGAATAAATATGAGCCGTAAAAATTCACACACCACTTCGGATGCACTTCAATGGAATGATGCACTTAATTTAATCCATCGTTTGTATAGAGATGGGAATTACCGATTGTCTCTTCTTGTCGGCTGTGGTTGCTTCTTTGGATTGCGTATTAGTGACCTTCGCACCCTACAATGGAATATGCTACTTGAAGGAGAGAAGTTTGAACTCAACGAAAAGAAAACAGGTAAGTACCGAGTAGTGAAAATAAATCAAGACTTTCAGAAGCATATCCGAGAATGTTATGATGCCCTTCATATAACGGATCCGAATGAGTATTGCTTCTTAAGTACAAAGAAGGTTGTTTTCAGCACACAGCGCATAAATGTTCTCCTGAAAGAAATAAAACAAAGGTATAACTTGAAGATAGAAAATTTCAGCACACACACTCTTCGTAAGACATTCGGACGCAAGGTTGTTGAGATGGCAGGAGAAAATGCAGAGGTCGCACTTATCAAACTAATGGAGTTGTTCAATCATAGTAGCCTCGCTATTACGAAAAGATATTTGGGCTTGAGACAGGAAGAACTCCTTGAAACATACGATTTATTGGACTTCTAAAGTCTTCTCAAAAAAAGCATCCTCAACAGGATGCCTTTTTCTTATTCTACCGTTTCCTTATTTGCATATAGGAGGTGGATATTCCCCTCAAGAATACGGAACCCACTTCCGTGATCGTGTGGTGCTCCATATTTTGCTCCTGATGAATAACTTCCAATACGAATGTCGTACATAATCAGTCCTTCATCTATCAGGTTTAAGAAATTTTCTAATGATGGGTCAGTGAATATATCTGCTCTATCAAAATAAAACTCTTCACATCCGTTGTCGTCTCTCCTGCGCTGTGCGCTCACATAGAAAAGACATTTCAACTTCCTTTGTAAGATTGTAGCCAAACTTGAATAGGAATATCCTACGCTACTATCAATCAACGTCTTTGTCTCATAGTCAAACACCCCGATTCTTACTGTCTGAGCACATCGATCATTTAATAATCTAAAGGATAACCGTTCGTTATAACTATTATACTTGGAAGCAAACATTGATGTGTGCAACTTATTCAAGTCGGGGTTCTCTTCGTAGGGAGTTCCGAAAGTATCTCGTAGGTATGTATTTGCTTTTTTAGGAAAATCGGGACTTTTGGTGAATAAAGTTATATATGATCCTGCATCCTCTCTGTGTGATTTAATCTCATAACCGAACAAATCGGGTTCGTCAAGATTATTCTCTACAACTCCAATATAGTCTTCGAAAGTTTTCCCAATACCTGTATTGTTACTGCGGTTGCTTTTAACAAAACCAAGCGCTTTCACCTGGCGAAACCTTTCGATGATGGCGTCTCTATTAGTTTTCATATTCAACAATTTTTTCAATTAAGGTCGCTATTATATCTTTGTCTGAAAGAAAATCCTCATCAGACAAAAAGAGATGCTCAATCTTCACATTATACTCTTTGCAAAGAATAGATAGTTGAGCCAATGTATATTTATGCGGCATTTTGGGACTTTCTATATTGCCAATCTGCCCATCACTAATGCCTAATAATGCGCCTACTTTTTGTTGCGAATATCCGTGCTGTATTCGCATTTCTTTCAGATTGTCGATAATTTTTAATTGAAAATTTGATTTCATATCCCCAAAATTTGTATATGTCAAAAAAAACCTGTACCTTTGCAGGCAAATTAAAATTTGGTGCAAAGATAGTGATTTCATTTTGAATATTCACTCTCAAAATGAGAGAATGTTAAGTGAATCACCCTCAAAATGAGGTTTTATGAAAAAATTTGAAAGAATCATAGACGATAAGTGGAGTTTTCGTACGGCAAACACGAAAGAATATACTCATTGTTATCATACGTATCCTGCGATGATGATCCCACAAGTGGCGAGAACCTTAATTGAAAGATACAAGCCTCAAGATGGTTTGCATATTCTGTTGGATCCGTATGCAGGCAGTGGAACATCATTAGTGGAGGCGAGTATAATAGGGGTTAACTCTATAGGAACAGATTTGAATCCACTTGCAAGATTTATTACAAAGGTTAAAACAACCCATTACAATTATGATCTTATCAGTACTTCTTTAGAACAATTGCGCTCAAAATTCGCTTGCTATGATTCGAAGGATGTAGTAAATAAAAACTTTGATAGGATTTCTAATTACTCATTTTGGTACACGGAAGATAGTTTGTTGCGGTTATCGTACCTCTCTCAAATTATTGATGAGTGTAATCAGGACGTAAAAGAGTTTTTCTTGCTTGCCCTTTCCGAAACAGTGCGGGAGGTGTCTTTTACCCGCAATAGTGAGTTTAAGCGTTTTAAGATGTCTGAGAAGAGTTTGGCAAAATTCAATCCTGATGTCTTTGGATTGTTTGAAGCCAAAGTGCAAAGGAACATGATAGGACTTTCAGAATACAACACGAGAACTCATAATGTAACGGCAAATATATACGACTTCAATAGCGTAAATGGCATTCCCGAGAACCTGGTTAAGCCTGAAAGTATAGATATGGTTGTCACCTCTCCTCCTTACGGAGATAGCCACACCACTGTTGCTTATGGACAATTTTCACGTTGGGCAAATGAGTGGTTTGGGTTTGAGCATGCGAAGGACTTAGATAGACATTTAATGGGTGGGGGAAAATGTGACAAGGAGCATTTCCAAACAGAGACGATACGTGATATATTGGATCTTATAAAGGACAAGGATGAAAAACGTTATTGGGAAGTGGTTTCATTTTTGAACGATTATTATCACTCCATGCAAAATGTTGCGAAGACTATCCGCAAAGGTGGTGTTGTCTGTTATGTGGTAGGGAATAGAACTGTTAAGGGAGTACAGATACCTTTAGACTATTTCACCGCAGAAACTTTCGAGAAATTCGGTTTTAAGCACATAACAACAATTGTACGAGGAATTCCTAATAAACGTATGCCTTCCGAAACAAGCCCTACTAACATTGCAGGCGACAAAGTAAAAACGATGAGCAATGAATATATTGTTATATTGAACAAACAATAAAAAACATACACTTATATCAGCAAATAAATAAAAGTGAATACAAAATCAAAGTATGCACGGCAGCCGCAGCGCTAATTCGTTGATATACAATTAGTTACAGAAAACACATTCACTTTTGAGATTTTTGAATATTGAACAACTATTAAAGATATGAAGAAGATCCTATTTATATTACCTATTTTGTGCCTGATGGTATGCTGCACAAAGACCTCTCCAAAACAAATGCCATACACTGAAGAAGAGTATGCGATCCGTGGAAGTGTTCTGAAAAGTGTAGATTCAATGGAATATTATTCGGCATTAGCCGCACAAGGCGATGCCCGCGCTCAATATATCATGGCAGGTAGCTATTACTGCAATGCGGAGGTACAGCCATTACCCGTTGGCATCAAGCGTGTTCGCTCACGAGCAGAAGCAGATTCTCTATTGGAAGCGGCAGCTGCGCAAGGATATAAGCCTGCTATTAAAACTATTGAGTGCTTTAAGGAATGCAGAGGAGAACAGACTCCACCAATTAGCCAAGAAGACTTGGAGGCAATAATCATTCGACAAGAGCAAACTATAGATAGCTTACAAGCTGAAGTATGTAGATTATCTGCTTTATTGGATAAACTTGAAGAAAACTAAATTATGTGTTAACACAAGAAAAGAGTTTTGTATGAATGTTTATGTTGGTTGGCCGCGAGGTGATGTAGGTCTTCCCACATGTACGCACGCCCACGTTCATTATAATTATAACAACATACATCTCAAGCGCTTTGGCGAGGCAAGTTGACAAAAAGATTCCAGTTAACCCCGACAAAGCGCTTGAGAAGCCTTAAAGGTCGTCGCTAACAAAATCAGTAAAAGTCTTTACTGAATCCTTAAAATGTGTTTTTTCTATTTTCTCTACTTTCTTGTCGTTACTCTCTGGTTTTTCATAGACAATTACCGAGTAACCCTCAGAAAATAAGTCCGACGTGTAGGCAATTAGGTAGTCGAATAGTACCTCATCGCCAACCATGTATGAATTAAGGGTATAACATTGACCCATCCTTGAGAAACGAATCACGTATTTATTATCCCTTGTAGGGAAACAGTTGTTGGTTCCTAGCCATGAGAGGGTTGGGTTCGTCAAGTTCATTTTTGTGTAATCGTACAACTGAATGCCCTTGAATCGAATAAAAACAGAGGCATTTTCGTATATTGTTTGGTGTTCTTGGTCTTGGGAACTATTGTCCAGCATTATGTAGATGCGGCACCTTCCCTTGCTGTTCATATCGATATCGAACACCCTGAAGGTATGACTGGTGCTGTTTTCTTTATCCACGAAAGTGATACCCGTATCGTTGATTTTAGATTTTTCAACAGTTTCATTAAACACTCGATCCGCGCAATCAAGTAAATTCTTTATTTCTTCTCTTTTTATCATAATAATTTTGCGTTTTATTTATATGTGGTAGAAGGTCGTGCTCCTCCTACTATATTTATGCATATGCTGTCCCAAACACTCATCATCATCTCCCCCCACAGAACCTCCATATCTTCTTTCTGAAGGCACTTCTATCTTGCATAAGATAAAAGTTTACTGAGACTAAGAAAAACTTATCATTTGTTAAGATTTATTTTGTGAAACAAAATAAAAGTGTTATCTTTGTATTGAATTAAAAAAATAAAGAAAAAACAAAAAATAGAAAAAAACAAACAAAAAATTAAAGATTATGAGTGAAGAATTTTGGGGATGATCCCCCTCCAATCACCACCTTGAAAATATTAATAAAATTTTATATAATATGGCAAAAAAACATTTTAGCATGGAGGCTCCAGGAGCTGGAAATGCAGTTGCGAAAAGAAACAAGAAGTATTCTAACGATTTCCTTGGTATGGATAAAAGAGAACTTAAAAAAGTATGGGACGACGTAGCTACTCAACTCGGTCAACTGGATCCATCTGATGATGCTGATTTTGAAAAATGGGTTGTTGCCAAAGAGACATTTGACAAATGTGTGGAGGCTTACTACGCCAAAGATTGCGGAGACCATTGGCTTGTTGTTTCTGCAAGGCATACTGGAGACGGAAGTTATAAAACTTATAAAGTGAAGAAAGCGGAATAACGATGAACATGGGAGTGTCCCATAAGAAAAAACTAAACAAATAGACTTAATAATTTTATTTTTTATATAGTAAACATACTAATTTAAAGTGGGGTTCAGCACGGTAAAAAACGATTAACAAAATGAAAACACCAAAAAGTTTCACAATGAATTTAAAAAAAGGAGAAGTTAGTTTGGAAATGTTAGGTTCCTGCATTTACACATTTAACAAGCGCGCCAAAAACTATCGAGATAACATCAGGGAACTAATACAAAGGAAACGGTATTCTAATTGGTGGGAGAAGCCATATATACAAAAATCTATTGATGCAGCAGAGGAAAAGAGGGACGAATACTATGATTACAAAGATTATTTTCTTTCTCTACTTAAGCCATGCGAGATACACAAGTTGCGAAAATGGAATGAAAGATTGGATGAAGAATTTGTCGAATATTATTTGCTTTACAAGGTATCTGATTACAGTTTCCATCATCCGATTTTCGAACGCGAATTACCAAAGTACAATTTAGAGATAAACGAACTACCATTAGACTTTTCAACAGAAGGAGAAGATGTTGAAGATTTAATTTCAGTGCAATTTGCGAGAAAAGTATATAATGGTCTAAAGGATGGAACATTGCGCCTAGCGGCATAGGTACTTTATATATATTAATCAAAGGATGTAGGTCTTGTACCTGCATCTTTTTTTTTCTTATAACAAAGTCAGATTTTATATATATACTAAAGCCCGTTTTCCAGAATTTCAATAAATTTGATAAGGAATTTATATAAAACAAAGAGAAATTGAGATAAGACGGAGAGAAAGTTATTCTGAAGTTGATAAAAAGATATTCTGGGCATATTCTGAAGCTGTCAAAAAACCTACTTGAAAACCTCTCTCTTTCCCTGAAAATTTTCACGGGTTAATAATAATTTTATTATTAAAATGGAGCTCCAGAATTCAGCACCAAAAATCACAAAAAAACGTGACGAAATGCTGAATTCTGGGGCTAAATTTTTGTTCAGTCAAAAAACTTGTAGTAATCAAAAGGGTATCTATGGTTCAGGTAGGTACCCTTCTTTTTACATAAGTGTGCGAGTTTTTTCTTTTTGGAGTAGAATATGACTGAAGAAAGATGATGAGGAATAAAAAAAGTAGCAAATTTTTGTTATTTTTAAGGAAACAACAAGAAAGAAGGTAAAGTTGAAATATACCAAAGATGAAGAATATATCAAATTTTAGATTCAGAACCTCTATTTCAAGGGAGGGTTATTCTAACAAGGAAGAAGCAAGATGTTGCTTGTCTTTCAAAGACGCTAAAGCTATCAATAAAGAAAAGATGGCATTCAAGGAACGGGAAGTTACAATTGATGAATTCGTAAATTATGCTACAAACGGATATGCTTTTTGTAACCTGTTCAACAGATTCGATGCCGATACACCAGAATGGGTGCAGAACGGTAAATACAGGACGAAGATGTACCCAGTCTACCGAAGGGGTGCAAACAAAGGTTTCTTCAAACTACAGTTCAAATCCGATGTTTATTTTTCTGGAGCCCAGACAATTTTTGTAGACGTTGATTATACCAACTTCACTGACATTCAAGAATATATAAATTGTCTGACTTATACACCTACTATTGTCTATCCTTCTTTTTCAGATAATTCTGAAAAGAAAGGTGTTGTGTCAAGAAGATTTAGAATGGTTTATGTCTTCGAAGACATGTTGGATGAGTACAATTTTAAACAAGTCACAAACACTTTATACAACCAGATAGAAGAAGACACCAATGAGGATATAAGTGACAGTTGTGGGTGCAGCTTCTCCCAATATATGAACGGAACACAATCAAAAGAAGTCTATACATCCGATTTTATATACAGTGCGTCTGATTTTCCTGTAATAGAACCAGAATATCAAGTAGTAGAAGAAATTGTTGAAGAAGAAAAAGTCGAAGAAAAAGAAGTAAACCAAGAATATAAAGTTTCCGATGAGATTTACAATGATTTAATCTATATGGACAATTATGAAATGTTTGTTCAAAAATGGTATGCAAAAGGTTTGAGATATTTTACAAAAACTGAACTTGATTTTGGTGACAAGTATTACATGCTTACAGAAGGTACGGATTATTGTAAACTTAATTATTTCAGATACAAAGTAAAAGACGGTGAAAAAAGAAGAAGAAAGTTATTCTTACGCGCTGCATTGAGAAGACTTATGAAACCTGATGTCACACCTGATGAACTTTATTACAACCTTATTATTGACTTATTCAAGTTTTTTGACAATTCCGATGGAGTTATTGACGCTGATTGTTTGAGAAGGAAAGTTGAATATTCTTATAAAGTTGATATAGATACCATCAGAACTTGGAATAATAACAGCACCAAATTCGTCATCAATCCTGACATTGCTAAAGAATATAAATACACCGCTGAAGGTAAAGCAAGAAAAGAAATTAAAGACAACCAAATAGGCGAAGTTTTCGACCGTGAAAAGACAGTTAAAGACAACCAAATTGAACTTGCGGAAAAAGGCATTTATTTCACTACTGGAAGACTTTATCAATGGTGCAGAGACAATCATATCAAACCAGTCAAAAAGTCCATCAGAAACAAAGAAAACGGCATTGGTGAGTACAATCCAAACCTGTCCATAAGAGAAAATATGAAGGCCCTTAATTGCACTATGTATCAGGTGAGAAAAATGAAGAAACTATACGAGGAGAGGTCGCGTCCGAGATTGGAAGATAGCGATTGTTAGGTGTGCGATTTTTTTCCTTTTGGCGTAGAATATGACTGAAGAACGGCGAGTAAAAAAAAAGACATAAATAAATTATAGTATGCAAAAGAATTACGATATTATGTTACAGAACCTATATTCTTACTATCCCTCGCAACAGATGAAGGGAATACTTTCTTCAGTGAAGAGACAAGAGAGAAAGACTACCGATGCTATTCTCTCCAAAGAGGAGCAGATTGCAATGAACTATGACTGGAACGAGTCTATTAGGTCTAATGTAGAACTATTAAAGGAAAAAGGCATCGACGTTTCTAAATCTACTCTCGGTAGATGGTTAAAAAAACAGAAAGAGAATAAAAACAAATAACTATGATAGAAGAAATTAAAGCACTAATTGAGTCTTCAGATGAGACTTACCAACTTTCCGAAGAGAATCACATCAACAAAGTGATTTATTTGGAGGATAAGAATATTGTAATCTTTATTTTAAATAGAAGATTCAAATCTTACATTGAAGAACACCACTTCGCTAAAGTTTTTTACCCAGACAAGGTAAGCACCTACTGTTTCTTTCGCGGTGAGGATGCATGGTACGAGGTAGTCGCAGTTGACAATGATGCGAGGGTAAAGGCGAGCCCGATAGATGAAGTGACTGATGAAGACGGCCGAATGAAGTACTTGGTCATATGCGAAAATGTGCAAATTAGACGATTTACATCACATCGCGACTTAAGGGGAATTCCACCCTATATGAACATATACCGACTAGAGCACATCTAATTCGTTTTGTGATCCTCTTTTTTCCCAATGCAACCCCGTGATTTCCTATTCGGATTTCGCGGGGTCTTTTTTTTACTGGGTGTCTCGTGGAAGGGACAATTTAAGAAGATCATAAAGTCAGGTGTTTTCTTGATGGCGAAATGGCTAACTATCTGAGGCTCAGACTATTAAGAGCGAAAAAAATGAAAAAAGTGCCAAAAAATTTGCATATATCAAAAAAAAGCGCTAATTTAGCTCTAGATTTAGATGCCAAAGAAAAAGAGTATCCCGAAGTTTTGATGTGGTTGCGAAAGAAGAGAAGACCGACCATGTCTGCGATAGCACAACTCACAGGTGCCTCTTTATCTACGATTAAACGGTTAAAGAAGGAGTTCAACTTATAAGTGTAGTGGAGACCGAAAATATCATCTGTCTGATTGGTGGCATACCAGCTGCCAGCTCTGTCGTATCCTCGCGCGACGCGCGCGCGTGAGTAACGTTTTTTGTAATAATAATTTTATTATTAAAATGCCTCTTCTAATTTATTTAATAATAATAAAATTATTATTAAAAACCCAAAAGTTGTCTATTATTAAGGAAAAATTATCATTTGTTAAGATTTTGAGATTTTTTTCTTGTGATATGTTATGCTTAAGTAGAGTTCAATTGAGGAACTCGTATTTAAGTTTAATAATTATTATAAGAAAAAAATGAAAGAAAAAATGCAAAACGAAATGATGCAAGTTGCATCTAATGAACAACAAAAAAGAAAGAAGGGAAAAAAGTGTATCATCTTTGTCCGTGTTTCCACAGAGGCACAATCGTGGACCGAGCAGCGAGATGATTTAGTCCAACTAGCAGAGTCTATGGGCTACAAAAGGGATGATATGTATATCCCCGAAACCAAAGTCGTGAGTGGTATTAATGCTGAACGTACTCAAATCAGAGATGTAGAAACACGACTGGCGACAGGAGAATATGATTGTGTCTTCGTCTGGGATGTTAATCGGATAGGTCGCCGTAAGGATGTGATTAACCAGTTTGTACATTTTTTGTTGAATCGACAGATTCAATTGGTGATTAAGATCCCTTTCGTCAAGAAACTGTTGCGGGGCGACCGTAGTGTTGATGAGGACGTGAAATTGATATTCTCCTTGCATACAATGTTTTGTGAGTATGATATACTTCAAATGAAAGAACTATTCATTCCATCGAAGAAAGATGGAGAGAGCAGCAGAAGGCAGATGCAGACTGATGGCAGATTTTCTGAAGAAGCATAAGGAGGAATAGAAAGAGAAAGGAGTGCGTATGACTAATTTAGAAAAGTATGATGAATTTTTTAGCAGTATTGGTATATCAGATGCAGCACGAAAAGAAAACCTCCTTGGTAGTTTATTTCAATTGGCGAAAATAATTTTAACTGCAAAAGAAGATGAAGAATAAAAGAAAAACACAGGTCATCGCTTATAAAGACCTAAAAGAAAAAGTGGCTATTGTATGGACACGTGTTAGTTCCTATCAACAAGAAAAGGAAAACTGTTCGTTGGACACACAAAAGTCTGATTGTGAACAGTTTGCAGAGGAAAATAATATCCGAATAAAGTACTATCGTGGTGGACGATATGAAAGTGCCATGTCAGAAGGGAAGGGATTTAAGGAGATGGTTCAACTTGCAAAAGATGATGCCGAGGTCAATGTGATACTAATTCGTTCATCATCTCGTTTTGGGCGAGCTGGTGAAGAAACAATGGCAACAAAAGCAAGACTCCGTCAAGTAGGTGTTTATGTTATCCCTGTGACGGAACCTTTTGATCCCGATGATATGTCAAGCAGACTTTTGGACAATATGCGCTGTTTGCTCGATAACTATGATAACGAACTTCGAAGGGATGCGACCTACAGTGGAACAATTGCGTCCCTTAATCGTGGAGAATGGTGTTTACATGCTCCGTTTGGATACAAGCGGTTATATAAAGAGGGGACTCATCATGTCTTTGCAATAACTCCTATGGGCGAGATTTTGAAGAATGCCTGGGTGTGGCGAGCACAAGGAGAAACGGAGACAGAGATTGTACGTCGTTTGAACGATATGGGACTGCGGATAGGGCAGAAGGTCGATGCAGACGGTAAAATTATCCAAGCAGGTCGGCCTATGAACCCGAAGTACCTGAGCAAGATTCTTCGGAACCGATTTTACACTGGCTGGATCGAGTATGACCTCGTAAAAACGCCCGACCATCGAATAAAGGGGCACCACCCTGCACTGATTGATGAATCAACATTTAACATCGCTAATGGTTATTCAAAAGGTGGATATGCGAAGGTCGTCACGAATGATGATTATCCTCTAAATACGTTTGTCCGTTGCGAACATTGCGGTCATGTTATGAGCGGATATACCGCTAAAAGGAGGAGTAAAAATGGGAAAGAAAGGGTGTATCACTATTACAAGTGTAGCACACATCAGTGTAAACAGAACTTCCTAGCCGAACAACTACACAACGAATTTGGTGAATTACTTGACCAGTATCATCTCAAAGAGGAGTATATACCTTTGTTTCAGCAGATTCTAAAGGATGAGATAGAAGATTCTCTGCAGGATACAGTAGCACAATTGAAACTTCTGCGCTCCCAGAAGACACAGTTGGAAAATGAAAAGGAAGCTATAATAATGAGATACGCAACGGGGGAGATAGGTAAAGACATTTATGATATTGCCGTCGGCAAAAAACAGAAAGATCTAAACTCTATCTGCGAAAGAATCGAAATAGAAGAGAATCTCTCCTCGAACGCGCATAGAGCAGAGCTAAAAGTCGCCCTAACTGTCAGTAAATTAGGCAGTTTGTGGAAAAATAAGGATGTAAAAATACGACAGGCAATACAAAAATTGGTCTTCCCAGATGGGATTACATATAGCACGCAATTCGGATTTTCTCGAACGCCTCATACCAACGAGGTGTTCGAGCTTTTTATGCTGATTATCAATGAGTTACGAACAAAAATCAACCAAAAAGGAGAACTGGATTTGCTCCAATTCTCCTCTTGGTCGAGAAGAGGCGACTCGAACGCCCGACCCCTACGTCCCGAACGTAGTGCGCTACCAACTGCGCTACTTCTCGAAAAAGCGTGCAAAAG
>OCVV012853169.1_pt1 | contig 12993 bp, 11 predicted proteins | sample 1539721 | NCBI WGS metagenome assembly OCVV01 (sample SAMN02144230, study PRJEB22623) | gut metagenome | biome: sheep rumen | host: Ovis aries | place: New Zealand
CAGGATGAACACGATGAGCCAGAGGGTAGGGCGCACGGGGTCGGTGGAGAATTCTGCAAAGATTTTGCCGAATTCATCGGGAGTTTTTCCTAAAAAACTATTGCTGAGGGCAAGCCATGCGTATTCAATCGTCCATCCCGCCACGACGGAATAGTAGCTGAAAATCAACACTCCGGCAAACACGCCCAATCGTCCCACCCATTTCCACTGAGTGCCAGGTGCCAACTTCTGGTATGCGCCAGCTGTGTTGGAGCGTGTGTGCTTGCCAATCACAAATTCGCTCATCATCACGGGTATGCCAATCAGGAGAATGCAAGCAATGTAGATGATGATGAAGGCAGCACCTCCGTTGCGTCCCGTTTCGATGGGGAAGCGCCAGATGTTGCCAAGTCCAACAGCTGAACCTGCTGTGGCAAATACGGCACCTATTTTACTTCCGAAATTTTCTCGTTTGCTCATTTATTCTCTGTTTGCGATGCAAAATTAAAACATTTTCCTTAAATTTGCAGAATAATTGTAAGCAAATCACACTGATGGAGAGTATTAAGCGTTATTTTTGGTCAATTCTTATCACTGCAATTGTCATTATCATTTCTATTATACCTATTCCCGAGGTGCCTCAGTTGGAAGGTGTACCCCTCATGGACAAATGGGTGCATTTTCTCATGTACGGAGTTGTTGCTTGTTGTGTTTGTTATGATTATTACAGAAATAGAAAGGATAAGAAGATAACGGGAAAAAGTGTTTTTTGGACTTTGGCTTACCCTATTTTGTTGGGTGGCTTGCTTGAACTTTGGCAGAAGTATCTCACCACTTGTCGTTCGGGTGAGTGGCTGGACTTTTTTGCCGATTCCATCGGAACTTTTTTGGCTTTCCCGATAGGTTTCTTCGTTCTTCGACACTTTGCAAAGAAGGTCAATTTTCCCAAGTGAAATCATAAAAAGCAGGGCAGGAATCAAGTGCGTAATTGATTCCTGCCCTGCTTAGATGTAACGTGTGCTTACTTGTTCAACTCTTCCTCTTCGAAATGCTTTCCCCACAGCACGTAAGGGTAGCGCATGAGGTGGGAGTTGTAGAAACGCTTGTCGCCCGTCACTTCCTTGCCTAAGAAGTCGGGCTTGATGTACTCTTCGTCGATGCTGTTCAGCTCAATTTCTGCCATCACCAATCCTTCGTTGTCGCCAAGAAACTCATCTACTTCGATGGTGTGCTTGCCGTCGTGAATGAGCCAACGCCACTTGTCGATTCTTCCTGGTCGGCACAGGTTGAGCAACTGTCTGCCATCTTCCATCGACACTTCCGTTTCGAATTCATAACGAGCCAGTCCTTCCTTGCCCGATGGTCCCTTGATGGTGAGGTAAGCCTTGTCGTCGCGGATTCTGATGCGCACGGTCTTGCCGGGAGCTGTTTCGAAATAGCCCTGCTCAATGTGGCTATGAGCGTATGCCTTGCTCTTGTATTCACCCACAACGATGAATTTGCGTTCTATTTCAATGTTCATATTACTGTGTTTTTAGGTTTAAGGACTAAGGTATATCTCCTAAAGAAATCGGCAAAATTGGAAAAATTATTAAAATTTAGTACATTTAGTCTATTTTTTTAGGAGACTTTTTACGCTTTTGACTTTTGACCTTTGACATTCTATAATAATTAGGTGTTATTCTGCCTTCGAAGAGAATTCCATCAGATAAGCCTTGATGAAATCGTCGATTTTTCCGTCCATCACACCATTCACGTCTGAGGTCTGATAGTTCGTGCGGTGGTCTTTCACGCGGCGGTCATCGAACACATACGAGCGAATCTGAGAACCCCATTCGATTTTCTTCTTTCCTGCTTCCACCTTCTCCTGTTCTGCCATCTTCTTCTTCAAGGCACGGTCGTAGAGTTGGGAACGGAGCAAGCGCAAGGCGTTCTGTCGGTTTTCCAACTGCTTACGGGTTTCGGTGTTCTCGATGAGGATTTCCTCTTCTTCGCCTGTGTCGGGGTCCACATACTGATAGCGCAGACGCACACCCGTCTCCACCTTGTTCACGTTCTGACCGCCAGCACCTCCGCTTCGGAACAAGTCCCAGCTGATTTTGCTCTTATCAATCACCACGTCGATGGAGTCGTCAACGAGCGGAGTGACAAACACCGAGGCAAAACTTGTCATGCGCTTTCCTTGGGCATTGTAGGGCGATACGCGCACGAGGCGATGCACACCGCTTTCTCCTTTCAGAAAACCGTAGGCTTGGTCGCCTTCAATCTCCATTGTCACGGTCTTGATGCCAGCCTCGTCGCCATCCTGATAGTTGCTGATGGTCACTTTATACTTGTGAGCCTCAGCCCAGCGCTGGTACATGCGCATGAGCATCGAAGCCCAGTCCTGACTCTCCGTTCCGCCTGCACCCGAATTGATTTTCAGCACGGCATCCATGCCGTCAGCCTCTTCGCGGAGCATGTTCTTCAGCTCCAAAGTCTCAATCAAGTTGAGAGCCTGGGCGTAGTCTTGGTCCACTTCCTCTTCCGTTACCAGTTCTTCCTTATAGTAGTCGAAAGCAAGTTCCAGTTCGTCGCACGCACTCTTCACTTCGTCGTAGCCGTCTATCCATTTTCTGATGTCCTTCACCTTCTTCATCTGAGCCTCCGCAGCCTTGGCATCCTCCCAGAAGTCAGGTGCTTGTGTGCGCAACTCTTCTTCTTCCACTTCCACGCGCTTTTGCTCTATTCCCAAGTAGTGGTAGAGTGCTTCCGTGCGCTCTTTGATGTCTTTCAGTTGTTCTGCTGTTATCATTATGATTGAATTTATTGTGCAAAGATAGCGTTTATCTTTGTATTTTTGTGTGTAACGGTCGAGATTATTGAGCGAGTTTTCAGAGTTTTAACACATTTGTGTGCTACATGTGCCGTCTTGTGCTGTCTCATGGACAGAGCTTTCGTGGGCGATTGTGTGTGACAAATCATCTTGGCATCTCTGACGGGAGGCGTTTTGGTGAAAATCCGTAAATATGGTAAGTTTTTTTTTGATTTATATAACTACCATACAATAAAATGGAGTTATCTTTGCATTTGAATAATTATCTATAACTAACTATTAGCTTTTACTTATGGGATTCCTAAAATCGTTTTCTGCAATCGCTTTTGCATTTTGTGCCGTGACCGTTCAGGCACAAGTGAAGATAGATTTCGACTTCAACCAACGAGGTCAAACCGTGAGTGATGACCACTACGGCATCTTCTATGAGGAAATCAATCATGCTGGCGACGGTGGTCTTTATGCCGAACTGGTGCGCAACCGCTCGTTCGAAGAAGACATGAATAGTCCGCTGGCATGGAGTGCGGTGGGCAATGTGGCCATGAGTCTCAGCAGCGACAACATGCTGAACACAGTGCAACAACGTGCATTGCGAGTGGATATCAAGACGGCAGGTGGAGGTGTGCGCAACGAAGGATATTGGGGCATCAACATTGTGAAGAATCGCACCTATACGCTTTCCTTCTGGCTTCGTGCTGAAGATAGCTACGATGGTGTCATCACTGCTGAATTGCAGAATTCCAACGGACGGCGTTTGGGGCAAACGACCATCAGTGTCAATGCCACGCAGCAGTGGCAAAAGCTGACCGCCACCATCAAGCCGTCGAGCGACTATCCGCAGGGAAGACTCGTGCTGAAAGGCTCGGCTGTGGGTGTGATTTACCTTGATGTGGTCAGCCTCTTCCCACCCACATTCAAGAACCGCCCCAATGGTTGTCGAGAAGATTTGGCGCAGATGCTGGCTGACTTGCATCCACGATTCATGCGTTTCCCTGGAGGTTGTTACATTGAGGGTGCCTACAGCGACGGAGCCACCAACCGCTTCGAGTGGAAGAAGTCTGTGGGTCCCATCGAGGAACGTCCTGGCCATCTGAATCGCAACTGGGGCTATAAGGTGACCGACGGACTGGGCTATCACGAGTGCTTGCAACTGGCAGAGGACTTGGGCGCACACGCCTTGTTTGTGGTCAACATGGGAATCGGACATGACTGGAAAATAGACGAGAACAACATCGACCCTTTCATCCAGGAAGCTCTCGATGCCATCGAGTATGCCAATGGTTCTGCCACCGAGACGTTCTACGGACGGATGCGCGCCCAGAATGGGCATCCACAGCCTTTCGACTTGAAATATCTGGAAATCGGCAACGAGCAGGAATTCATGCTCAATCGCGACGATTACATGCGCCGCTACATGCAGTTCTACCGAGCTATCAAGACTCGCTGGCCTGAGCTGCACTTGATTGCCGATAGCTACTATTTCGACAATGTCACCGAACCCGTGGAACTGAAGGACGAGCATTACTATGACACCCCCGACTTCTTCATCAGTCAGTATGGTCGCTATGACAATCAGTCAAAGTCGTCCACCCACATCTACGTTGGTGAATACGCCGTGACGAAAGACTATGGATGGTGGGGCAATCTGAATGCAGCCATCGGCGAGGCGGTCTTCATGCAGGGGTGCGAGAACAACAGTGAGGCGGTGAAAATGATGAGCTACGCACCTATCTTCACCCATGAAGAAAACTACGCTTGGCATCCAGACATGATACGTTTCAACGCTTCGATGAGCTACGGCACTCCATCCTACTATGTGCAGCGAATGTTCAGTAACAACATCGGTAAGCAAAACATCCGCTGGACGGAGCGCGACAACACCCCAGGCAAGGAAGCCAACCAAGGTTCCATCGGTGTTGGCACATGGGCTACCAGTGCCACTTTCACCGACCTTAGCGTCACTGCTACCGACACCACGATTGAAGCTATCAACACGAAATCAGACGACTGGACGACACATCACGGTTCATGGAGCATCGGCGAAGGCACGTTCCGTCAGACAAACACTACGGCTACTGATGTCACGTGCGTGCTGAACACGCTCTTCGACAACACCAACCTCGACATGACGCTTCACGCTACGAAGAATGGTGGGTCTGAAGGATTCTTGATTATTTTCGACTACAAAGACAGTCAGAACTATACATGGCTGAACTTGGGCGGATGGGGCAACTCGAAACATGCCGTCGAGCAATGTAAGAATGGTGTGAAGTCAACGCTGGCTGATAAGGCTGGTTCTTTGCAGACAGGAAAGGAATACACCATTCGTGTCAGGAAAGAAGGCTTGCACGTGCGTTGTTATATAGACGGCGAACTCATTCTCGAAACCAATCTCAGGGGTATGCCAGACCGACGCATTTACACCAGCGCCAACATCGATGAGGAAAATGGCATCTTCTACGTCAAGTTTGTAAATCCTCATGGCGAAGCAGCTCCCATGACGCTATCCTTCCAGAACGGACGTGTTGTGGCTGGCGAAGCCGAAGTGCTCTCAAGTGCCAACGGCACCGACGAGAACACACTGACGAACCCATTCTACATCACTCCTCACAAGCAGAACGTAAGCGTAGCTGATGATGGCACCATCAACTTCACAGCTGCTGCCTATTCAGTCAACGTCCTGCGGTTGAACGTAGCTGATGTTGTTCAGCCCGAAGCGCAACCACTTCCTAAGCCTCGTCTGCGCTTCTCGTTCGACAGCGGAAAACCCATCGACGACAGCGAAACATATAGCGGCACTCTTCGCGGCAAGGCAAGCATTGAGCAGCAAGCCGATGGCAACTATGTCCTCTCCACGGGGCAGTTGGGCGAGAACAGCTACATGAGTCTACCCATCAATGCCATTCAGGAATCCCTTGCAGGTGCTACCGACTGGACTGTCAGCCTCAATCTTCTGCAACGCATTGGCAACAACACGGGACATTTCTCATGGGCACTGGAATTCAGCAACAGCACCAATAGCTATTTCGGTCTCATCAACGCTGGAGGTAACAACAACTGGTACTGCGAATTGAAGGACAATACAGGCACCGACAACATTGCCTCGTGGTCTTGTCTGCGTATAGGCGAGTGGCACAACATCACTTGCACCCAGAAGGAAGACACTATCCGCCTCTATGTGGATGGGCAACTGCGACGAACACAGAAAGCAACCATCAGCCTGCCTGCCATTATCGCCAACATGAAAGTGGCTACCATCGGACATTCACCATTCGGCGGCGATGCCATCATGGAACATGCGCTCTTCGATGACTTCCAAATCTTCGACACTGCACTCACCGCTCAGCAAGTACGCGACATGGCAATTCGTGCCACAGCCATGCACGACGATGGCCAGTTTCTCGGAATTGCCGACATGCAGGATTTCGAGAACCTTGTCAAGGAGGTTAAGAACTACTACAAGGATGCCAACAATACCGAACTCACTCAGGCATACGACAACGCTTCACGTGTACTCGCCAACGGCTCGACCAACGTTAAGCAATTGCGCTATCAGCAGTTGTTCAATGCTGTGGCAGACTATCAGGAAGAGCAACTCCGTCTGGCGCGTGCTGGTCAGTCTGCCGACCTCACGTTCCTCATCCGCAACAGTTCGTTCACCCGCTACAATGTGGGATGGCAAGGCGCAGACATCCCTGCCGTGCGAACGGGAACGGACAACATGGCAACCTACGCAGGCTATGCTGACGAGACTGCCGAGCAGTTCTCACGTTCTTTCGACATCTGGCAGGAGATACCCGACATGCCAACTGGTCGCTATCAGCTCATGGCAAATGCCTTCTATCGTGCTGGAGACATCGCAACTGCCTACACAGCCTGGCAGCAGCATGATGCCACAACCAACAATGCACAGCTTTATCTCGGAGATGCCTCCTCACCCCTGCCAAACCTTTATTCATGCGATGCTTATACCTACAGTCCTTACACGTTTCCCGATAACCTCACAACCGCATCGCTTGCCCTCAACAACAATGGGCGTTACGAAAGTTCTGTTGCCTTCCACCATCAGCATGGAGGTCAGTCGCTGCGTTTAGGCATACGCAAGGAGCAGACGGTGGCTGCCGATTGGGTGGCTTACGACCATTTCCGACTTCTCTACTTGGGCGATGAAACAGCCATTGAGAATCTCAGCAGCAAGAACTCGCAACAGAAGGACATCTACGACCTTTATGGGCGTAAGCTCAACTCCACGTCTTCCGCTTGTCTTCACAACTTGCCCAAAGGTGTCTATATTGTTGGTGGCAAGAAAGTGATGTTCTAAACCCAGAGAGTGAACGTGATTTCGATATAACATAATATGTTCTTTTGTAGTGCCTCTACGAGGCAGAACCTTTAGCTCGGCGTAGCCAAATCCTACAAATCTATTCAAAATCTCTCAAAAACTCATTCGTATTTGTAAGATTTGAGAAGATTTGAGAGATTTCTCGCGAAGCGACTCCTTATACCGAACTGATGTCAGAGAGTGACAAAATATCAAGGGGAACCTGCTGCAAATATAGAAAAAACTCCAGCCAATGAACATATAGAAAATACGGATTTATCTACCCAATTTACTGAAATAAGCAGATTCCTTCAAATGTGCCATTCATTATTTTTGCGGAAAGATAGTGATTTTCAACGAGGTTTCAAGAAATTTTGATTAACTTTGCCACCGAATTACAACTTACCACGCAATGAAACATCTTCTCATACTTCTTTTTTGCCTCCTTCCGCTCTCTGCCAGTGCGCAGTTCTTCAACTTCGGCTTTGGTGACGACATGTTCCCACAGCGTCAACAGCGAGAGCAAGAAAAAATCACCAAACCCGAATACAAGGGAGGCACCGAAGCCATCAACAAGTTCCTCAAGAAGAACTTCCGCAATCCTCCAATGGACAAGAAGCTCGACGGCAAAGTGGTTGTGGCATGTATTCTCAGTGAAAAAGGCAAAGTGCTCGAAACCCACATCGTACAAGGCATGGGCGACGAACTCAATACTGAGGCTCAGCGCGTGTGCAAGAAGATGAAGTTCAAGCCAGCCAAGCAAGGAAAAACAAAAGTGAAAAGCCGCTTCGACATCGTTTTCCCCATCCGTCGCAGCCGCCTCTCCTTCTCCACACTCCAAACCGTGGATATGTAAAGAATAATACTTTCATTCAAACAAACACCGCCGTGAGCATCATCGTGTTCATGGCGGTGTTTGGTTATTATTATTAAAGGTACTTGCTAACGAACTCAGTTGGAGATAAGATTTCAATTTGCGATGTGTCGGCATTCTGGTAATCTCGGAGATTGATGGTAACGAGAGCATCGCACTTGTTTTGTAGAGCACATTGGTATTGAAAGCTGTCCTCAACGTCATCAAACGCGTTGTCATTGATGCCTGTGGATATTCGCTTATGGCTCAGGCCGACTGCCGTTACCATAGACATCACGATGTTAAGTGTGGAACGTAATTGAGTCGTCTGTTCAGGACGATGAATGTTCTGGCGCTTTAGTTCCATGCGGATAAGATAAGCAAGTGTATAGACGCAACCAATTGAAACTATACCCTTGATTCTTCCATCTTCTATGGCACTAAACAAGCGACTGACAGCTATGTATTCACGGCGTCGCTCAAAATACTCAAGAAAGATATTGGTGTCGAGAAATACTTTCATCATTTGCCGAGGTTTCTCTATAAATTATATTTTTCTTGCAAATAATCATCTATGAGTTGTTCCTCTGTACTGTCAGAGTGAAAGATTCCACACAAGGCTTCGTGTCGGTACTGCTGTTTGCTTTTCACACCAGGACGCGTAGATGCTACGAGTTGCTGCGCGTATGCCGTAAGTTGTTTCTGCAAAAGGTCGATGCGGTATGACTTTGGCACGTTGACCGATACTGTGATTGTTCGTGTTTCCATCATCTCATTCGTTTTGTTTTCATTGGCAAATATACGACAAATCCTTGAATAAAAGGAACAATATCCAAAGTTTTTCTCTAACTGTGTAACAACACACCCATTCTTTATCTAAACACCATCAACTTTCTTGTTCATACATTTCCCATTACCCTATCACCTCAACCTGTTTCTGACAAAGCTTTGCCGAGCGTAGGCGAAGAAGAAAGCCACGCCCAACGCATTCCCCACGGCTGCCACCCAGAACGCAGCGTGATAGCCGAAACTTTCAGCGATGGCACCACCCAGAATCACACCCAATCCCACACCCAAGTCCCACGACGTGAGAATCGTGGCGTTTGCCGTACCACGCTGACTGTTCGGAGCCAAGTTGATGAACATGTTCTGCATGGCTGGATACATGTGCCCATTGCCCAAACCGATGATGATGGCAGAACCGTAGTAAGCCAGCGGATGATGAAACGCAGCAAAAAGAACATAGCCGAACATCGACAGGAACATGCCTTTGCTCGCATTCTCCACGATGCGGCCCTTGCGAAGCGAACGACCACCCATGATGCGCGACGACATCAGTCCCAGCGAAAGCAGCAGGAAGAAAGTACCCGTGCCCGTCGTGATGTCCAGTTCCTCCTTGCCGTAGATGGCGAGATAAGTGGAGACCACACCGTAAGAAAACGACAAGAGCGCAATGACGATGGCTTCGCTCCATCCCTTCAGCAAAAAGAACCTGTCGAGCGAAATCTGCTTCTTGTTCGCAACGGGTGGACGGTCGGCAACATTCACACTTCTCACCATCAGCCACCCCAAACACGAACTCACCAACGAAACGGCAAAGAGCAATTCGAAGTCGTGGAACAGCACATAGAGGTACATGGCAATAGTCGGTGCAATCGCCGAAGCGATGTTGTTACTCAATCCGTAGTAGCCAATGCCCTCAGTGCGTCGCGACGAAGCCAACGAATCAATCGCCAGCGTACTGTTCGCCACCGTCGTGGCACCGAACGGAGCGCCATGCAGTGTGCGAATCACCGCGAACACCAGCACCGACGAAGCCAGAAAATACCCTCCGAAGAACAAGGCAAACAAACCATACACCAGCATCAGCACCTTCTTCCGCGAAAAGCTATCAACGATATATCCACTGAACGGACGAACGACAAGCGCTGCAATCGTATAGCCCGACAACACCATGCCAATCGTCTGCTTGTCAGCCATGAACCGTTCGCTCATGAAGATAGGCAGCAGCGGCATCAGCATATAGAAAGAAAAAAACAGCAAGAAATTGGCAACATTCAGTTTCACGAAGTTGCCATTCCACAAGCGTTCCTTTTTCTCCTTTTCCATCATACCCACTCTTTTTCCCTGCAAAGTTACTCAAAAAAGCTGCACACACAAACACACAATCAAGAGAAATCGCCCAATTCAGTTTCAAATCCACCATCTCAACACCTCTATTCCCCCATAAACTTCCCATCCTTACGTCATAAAAAAGCACAGCATGGGATCAAAACCTACCGAAAATGGGGAGGAAAGTCTATTACATGGTTTGGATTGCAAAAACCAAACTGTGAATTATGTAATCCAAACCACTGTTTGTATAATTCAAACCATGAATTTTAGTTTTTTCCTCATGCATGAAATGTTCTTGGAGGATGAAAATTGATTTTTGTGGGAAGCATCTGTGACAATTTTGCAAAATGACATTTTAGAAAGAAACAAGATAATTATTTCCCAAACTTTTTGGTGGTTTCAAACAAATTGTGTAATTTTGCAGTCGCAAATCAGATGATAGGGGCGTAGCCCAGTCGGTTCAGAGCGCTGCAGTCACATTGCAGAGGTCATCGGTTCGAGCCCGATCGTCCCTACGAAACGAGGAAGTGTCAAACGTGTTTGATGCTTCCTTGTTTGTTTGATGGAATGTTTGGATGTGTTCGTACTTCGCCTTTGGAACAATTCCAAAGGGAAATGGTGGCAAAAAAGTCTAAACGTATGTGAAAAATTTGTGTGTTTTTTATGAATGCATTAACTTTGCAGCACATTTAACTAATATAATTTCTACGTTGTAGAACAAATCAAAAGAATCAAAGTTTCAATATGTCAGAAGAAGAGGTGAAACATCATCACCATCATCACCACGAATCATCGGAGAGTGGGTCGAGTCACCACCACCATCACAGCAGTAGCGAACGTAGCAGTAGGGAACGGGAACATCATCACCACCATCATTCGGAGAAGGGAACCAAGGTGCAGTCGTTGGGCACGATTGTCGGCGTGTGCATGGCTCTGAACATCCTTTATGTGGCGGCTGAAGGAGGCATCGGTTTGTGGCAGCGTTCGTTGGGACTCCTTGCGGATGCGGGCTATAACTTGGGCGACATCTTTGGGTTGCTCTTTGCTTATTATACTTATAAGTTGGCGAACAAGTCGGAGGATGACGATGTGAAGCGTGTTTACAAGCGTGGTACGCTGCGGACGGCGATTGCCAGTGCGGTGATTCTGCTGCTGACGGTGGGTGCAGTGATGGCTGAGTCCATCCATTGCTTGCGCCATCCTAACATCTTGCAGGGCAAGGTGGTGCTGGTGACGGCGCTGGTGGGTGTGCTTGTGAACGGTCTGACTGCTTTCCTCTTGCTGAATCATCAGAAGCGTAACTACCAGGTGCGTGGTGCTTACTGGTCGATGGTGACAGACACGCTCGTGTCGGCATTGGTGGCTGTGGCTAGTGCTGTCGTCATCTTCTTCCCAACGCTGACATTCATCGACCCTGTCTTGGGCATTTGCATCGCTATCTTCATTCTGATTGTCACCATCGGTATGCTTCGCAAGAACCTGAAGCTGGTGCATGACGGTATGCCAGAGGGTGTGACGAAGGACGACGTGGAACTGGTGATTGGCAATCATCGCAACGTGGCGAGTGTGCATCGCGTGCATGTGTGGGCACTGAATGCCAATGAATTCTCCATGACGGCGCATATCGTGCTGCACGACTTGTCGAAACTGGAAGAGACGAAGAGGAACATCAAGGACTCGTTGACTTCTCGTCTGGACATCGACCATGTGACGCTGGAGATTGATGCCCCAAATTGAATGAAGAATGAAGAATTATAAAAATGAAGAATGTAGAATGAAGAATGTAGAATAAAAATTACTCCTTCCATAAGCTGTGTAAAATCCATTCTTCATTCTTCATTCTTCATTCTACATTCAATCTCATTCTTCATTCTACATTCTTCATTTAATTGGAAAATCCCCCTGCGGTGGATGAAACCGCTATGCGTGATTTGGGCAAATCCCTATGCGCCTTTATGCGTTTCCCTAAAAGTTGGCATTTCTCGCAAAAATGTCAACTTTTCTTTTGGTGGGCAATTAAACAAAACCTAACTTTGCCCCATCAAAACAACAAAAGCAATTGGTTCATCTCTCTCGAAGGGTTCTTCTGGAGACACTCAACCAAAAGTTTTGAAGAACAGAAATTATTAACTTCTTAAAAAGATAGGAAAGATGAAGAAGATTTACACCTACATCCTCATGGCAATGGTTGCTTCCTTTGCAACGACCTTTGTTTCATGCGAGCGTGACCCAGACGTTGACGGAGCAATCGCTCTTTCTGGCGAATGGACTGGCGATTTGGGAATGTACTATTCAGATGGTTTCTATGAGTACGATGCAGAATATAGCGACATCCGTTTCATTCCTGACTACAATTATGCCACTCACGGCACAGGCGAGGAGATTGACTACTTCAATCGCTACTATTGCCCTATCCGCTACCAGAGCTTCTACTTCGAGTGGGAAATCCGCAACGGAGCCATCTATATGTACTTCCCTTACAACAGGCAGTTGGATACAGCCATCTACGACTACTACCTCACCACTTCCTATTTCTCGGGAAGAATGGGTGACAGTGTCACATCGTTCCGTCTGCGCAAGCTCGTCGATTACTACGACTGGTATCTCTACGGCAACAATTACTATGGCTATGGCTATTGGAGCGACTACTACGACCCTTACTATTATGGTAAGTCACGCGTGAATGGCTCTGCTCATAACGTGGAGACTGACACTGTGGCAACGGCAGTTTCGCCAGAAGCAGCAGCCGTTTCGCCTGAGAACTTCAGCTTTGGCCGCCGTTTCAAGAAAGATTGAAAGATTCTGACAAAAAATCCTCGGAAAATTTTGCAGACTCAAAAAAACAACGTACCTTTGCACTCGCTTTTGCAAAACAACCCTGCGGGGCGAGTGCAAATGATGGCGAGATAG
>OCVV011089689.1_pt1 | contig 12992 bp, 9 predicted proteins | sample 1539721 | NCBI WGS metagenome assembly OCVV01 (sample SAMN02144230, study PRJEB22623) | gut metagenome | biome: sheep rumen | host: Ovis aries | place: New Zealand
TAATGATATTGTATTTATAATTGAATCTATTGTTGAAGATTATGATATTATCTTAGTTGATATGAACTCAGACTGGGAATATTCTAAGGTTTTCCCTCTTTTCTCAATGTCAAGAGATATTTATATGATTTTAGATATGGATTTTAAAGCTTTCTATGCTCATAAGAGACAGATTGGACATATAACAGATTATGTTAGTGAAAATAAGCTTAAGTATGTTTTAAATAGAAAACTTCCTGATGAAGAAGTTTCTATAACTGCTGATGAAATTAGTTCAAGCTTAGGTTACAAATTCCTTTCTAAAATTCCTGATATTCCTAGAAAAAATATGTTTGAAGTTGATTTTAAAGAAGAATTCGTGATTATGGTAAATAATAAAAACTTTGTAGAGACCAGATATGAGCTTATGAAAACAGCTAATGATATTTGGCCTATAAAGAATTTTGATAGACTTGCTCAAAAGATGGAAGCTATCTTTAATAGAAAAGAAGAAATTATACAAGAAGAGAAACAGCTTACTGGTAAAGAAAATAAAGTTGTTAAATTCCTTAAAGATACAATAGGTCTTGAAGATGAAGATGTTGATGAAATTAAGGAAGGTTTGAAAAATAGTAAGAGTAGCCAATCAGTAAATGAGATTTTTGATAAAGTTAAAAAGGCTGTTGGTGATACTTTAAACAATTTTGGAATAACTTCTTCTAATAATAAAGAACAAATTGAAGAAACTAAAGAAGAAGATACAGAAGATACTGAACAAATAGAAGAAAGTTCTTCTGTAGATGAAAATGGAGGAGAATAATGACAGACAAATCATTTGTTTCATATAGAAAAGATATTGTAAAAATATCTAATAATAATACTTCTAAAGCAAACGAAGTTATTGATTACGATGAAGCTGAGAAAATAGTTGTAGATTACCTTTCTGAAAGAAAAATCCTTGAAATGACAGTTAATGATGGAGCTCTTTCTTCTAATAGAAACTTAACTAAAGCAGATTTAAGAGCTGAGAAAGAAAGATGTAGAAAGTTTGTTTCGGACTGTATTTTACAAAAAAATATAAGTGTTAGAGGCTATAGTGGAGAAAAACTTAATGATTTCATTAATGATATGGTTAGTGAATATTCAGGTTATTCTGTTCTTGAAGATGCTTTTAATGACCCAGATGTAGATGATATTTATTGCCTTGCTTGGAACAAAATTTATGTTGAAAGAGCTGGAAAGAATGTTAAGTATGAAAAAACATTTAGAAGTAAGGAACATTATAAAGATGTAGTTGAGCGTTTCATAAGAAAAGCTGGTAAGGAAATTAATATCGGTGATAGTAAAATCGTTGACTTTGAGCTTTATGGAGATAGAGGATGTGCTACTTCCCCTGCTGTTAGTCCTAAAGATTATTCTATGACATTAAGAAAACACAGAGAAGACCACATTATGCTTGATGACCTTTTATATGGTGGAGTTTTGAATGAAGAAATTTCTGAATTTTTTGGACTTACCATAGACGGAGAATCAAATATTATTTATGCTGGAATTACTGGTACAGGTAAAACAACAACTATTCGTGCTCTTATTGACCATTATGTAACTTTGAATAATAAGAGAATGCTTGTTTGTGAAGATACACAGGAACTTTTCCCTAAGAATGACCATACACTTGAACTTGTAAGCTGTAGAGCTGAAGACCCTAAAGCGGATATTCCTCTTTATAAACTTATTATTACAGCTCTTCGTTTAAAGCCTAAGTATATTGTTGTAGGTGAAGTTCGTGCTGAGGAAGCTCAAGCTGCTGTAGAAGGTATGGAAACTGGACACAGTACAATTTTTACAATGCATGCTGGTAAACCTATTAACGCTATTAACCGTCTTGTTACTAAGTACCTTATGATGATGCCTGCTCTTGGTATCGACGTTGTAGAACGTATTATTGGTTCAGCGGTAGACTTTATTGCTGTTCAAGATAATATTGAAGGAATCGGAAGAAAAGTTACTTATATAACAGAAGTTGAGTTCGATGATGTACAGAAGCGTACTAAACTTACTGACCTTATGCTTTATGACTTTATGAAAGAAGATTGGGTTTGGTACAAGAGAATTGCTCCTGAAAAATGTAGAAACTTGATGCGTAGAGGTGTTCCTAAGTCAAGAGTTATAAAATGGATGGAAACTGATGACCCTGAAGTTGAGAAGAAGGCTATTGATGAACTTAATGAAACTTATTATAGAGAAAAAGCAGAAAGACAAGAAAGATATAATAAGGAACACGAAGAGAAGATGAAAGCTAGAGAGCTTGCAAGAATGAAAAAGAGAGAAGAAAATACTTCAAGTTCTGTGAATGCTGCTCTTGTAAGTGAGCTTAATAAAGTTAAAGAGATTGAAGATATGCAAAGAAGAACTCAAAAGCTTCAGAAATTTGTTTCTATAAATGAAAGAAATAATGAAGAGGGAGATAATAAAGATTCTGAGTAAATATAAAAGGAAGCTTTTATAAGCTTCCTTTTTTGTCGTTAAAACTTAATTTTTAAATTAAAGAAATATCATTGTTATATTATAAGAGAGATTAATCTTTGTGAAAGGATGGATATTGTATTGAGTGCTCCTTTAATAGCTGTTGGTCCTTTTATGTTATTTATGATTGGAACAATTATTTATTCCAATCTATTTATGTCTTCTGGAAAATCGGAAATATTTAAACTTAGAAAAAAACAAGCAAAAGATTTTTCAGCTAACACATTTAGACTTAGATTTAAGGATTACACAGATAAGAAAATAGAATATACAAAAAGAGAAGAAATAGAAATACTTTGTCAAAATGCAGGTTTTGATTGGGGATATAGTGATTTTATCCTTATTTCTATTGGTGTAGCATTTATAATGTTCAGTATTTTTACTTTCCTTATCGGAAATGTTTTTATGGGTATTGCATTTGCAGTTCTTGGATATAATTTCCCTAAACAAATTCTTGGAATGATAAAAACAAAAAGAGTAGAAAAGTTAGAGACTCAACTTGGACCATTTATGAACATGGTTATAAAAAGATATGAGTATACTGAAGACTTTGAAAAAGCTATTATTAATACTGCAAAAGAATTCTACGGAACAGAGCCTTTATATACAGAACTTTCAAAAACTGTTTCAGAAATTAGTGTAGGTCTTTCTATTCCTGAAGCGTTAGACAATTTAGCTATTAGAACATCTAATAAATATATGGGTCTTTTAGCTGATTACTATAAAATTGCTTATTTACTTGGTACTGATGAGGTTCGTAAAAAACTTTTAGGACAAGCTTATCAGCAATACGAAGAAAATAGAAAGTTAAAAATGTTTCTTAAGGAACAGATTTCTGAACCTGTTCGTGATAGTTATATGATGGTTCTTGCTTATCCTTTATTTGTAGGATTTGGTGTTGTGTTTATGGATGGATATACAGATTTTATGTTCCATCAACTACTAGGGCAAGTAGTTCTTACTATATGTACTCTTGCTATTTTAGGTATTATTGTGTTTATTAATAAGGTTATTGGTGCTCCTTTGGAGAAGAAATATACGAAACCTAAGCAATCGCTTGAATCACAAGATAGGAAGAAATAAGGGAGGTTTTTATGGGATTTAAAATTTATAGTGTGTTTTTTGTTTTAGTTGTAATACTTTTACTTTTTAGTATTGGTAAAAATATGATAAATCTTTTGTTTGATACTATCGATGATACAGCCAAACAAAGAAGACTTAATCAGTTTAAAAAACTTAAGAATTCTCAGGAACTTAAATCTTCAAGTCTTTTGGACAATCTTGCTGATACTACTAATAAAAATATTATACCTAGACTTCAAAGACTTTTGCCTGGTCTTATAAAACTTGATTATGCAAAAGTTAAAAAAGATTTGGAATTTGTTGGATGGGATGATACTTTTACTCCTGAAAGTTTCATAGGAGCTGTTTGGGGTCTTAGGTGTATTGCTGTTCCAATGTTTTTATTTGGACTTGTACAATCTACTCCAATTAACATATTTTTTATTGTTATTGCCGCTGCTATGGCTTTTGGACTTGAAGCTTGGCTTAAATCAAATGTTAAAAATTTGAACGATGAACTTTTCTCTGAGTTCCCTGACTTTATCAGGATTGTATCAGGATATCTTTCTGCAGATATTCCTCTTGTTCAATCAATTACAGACTCTATTAAGTATGTAGGAGAAGCTTGGAATCCAATACTTAAAACATTCGTTATTGATTGTGAAAATAAATCAGTAGATTATGCTTTGGAAAGAATGAAGAATACAGTTGATTTGTTTGATGTTAAGGAATTCGTATCTCTTATTAGACTTACTCTTGAACAAGGTGGTAATGCTAAAGATGGTTTCCTTGCTCAGGCTGATAAAATTGCTGAACTTCAGAAAAACCAATTTGTTATGAAAGTTGGTAAAAGAAAAATGATGGGACAGATTATTCAGATGCCTTTGCTTCTTATAAATATGGTTGTCCTTGCTCTTCCAACACTTATGAATGCTTTGGATATGCTTTCTGGAAACGGAATGCCTTCAATGTAATAAAAATAGGAGTGTTTACTCCTATTTTTTTATGTTTAAAAATGTTTTTATTATTAAGGGTTTTTCTTTTTAATATAATTTAATATAAAAAATAATTAATCGAGGTATATTATTATGCTTAGAAAATTAAAAAATAATAATACAGGAGCTTTTACAAGTTGGCAAAGAGGTTGGATGCTTCTTGTTCTTTTTTGTGTTTTTACCTTTGCTTTAGATGTTTGTATGCTTGGAATTGAAATGCTAACTATGTCTCATCAAATGGCTTATATGGCTGAAAAACTTTCATTTCAAGGAGGTTTCAGAGGTCAAGGTGGTGACGGAGCTACAATTTGGAGTAATAGAGATTTCTACAACTATATAGGAAGGTCTCTTAGAAGATTTGGTATTAATGGAAATAAGGGAACTTGGTCTTTATCTTGTGATGATGTTCCTAATATAATGGGTACTAATGGTTGTGATGATGGATACAAAAATTCTGAAAAAACAGGATATGGAAGTATAAGTTATGGATATGGAGTTGAACATAAGATAAATTTAAATATTCAACAACCTTGGTTTTTTAGTTCAAGAGTTTTTCCTTTCCTTTCAGGAGTAAGAAGTTATAATTTGTCGGAAAGATTTTATTCTTTATATTTGAATGGTTAAGGAGGGATAAGAGATATGTTTTTATTTAAATTAAAAAACAATAATAGAGGTTATTCTAGTCTTACTTGGACAACTATTCTTTTTATGACTATTGTTGCTATTTGTGCAATTTTAGACATAGTGAATTTAACTATGGTTAGAACAACTTTAATAAATAGAGTAGATGTTTTAGCAAATATTGCTACTGTTCAAGGTGGTTTTAATAATGGAGCTCCAACAGACTGGGGACAAGTAATGAATCAGCGTTATATTACAAGAGGAGAATGTGAAAGTTATTTTACTCAAGGCTTTTCAAGATTTTCATCAATTGCTACAAATGCAAGAGTAGACCTTCCTGGAGCTGTTGATTTTAATAAACAGGGAGTAGTAACTGGATATGTTACGTATTGTCCTATTTTTTCTAGAAGAGTAACTTCAGGAATAAGTAGTGGATATGATATGTCTCATAGAGCTTCTTTCTCTGGATTCTGGATTTACAAAACTGAATATATGTAATTATTTATTAGAATAACAAATACACATTTAAAGTATAATTTAATAAATAAAAAATATTAAAAAATAAAAAAGGAGTTATTTATGAATACAAAAAAGATTTTATTAAGTTTCATATTTTTAATTTTTTGTTTATTATTCTTTCCAAGAAGTGTTTTTGCTACTCCTGTTCCAGGAGCATCTGTTGAAGATGTTATAGACTCTTTCAAATTTGAAGCATCTTCTGAGTCTGGTTTATTAGATAATACAGATATGCATTTACACGTAGCAGAAGCTTCTGGTAATCCAGAACAAAAATTTTGGAATAAAATTTTTACAGAGTATAAAGGACTTATTATTGGTATATCAGGAATTTCCTTACTTACATTTGTCCTTATGTTTATGTTTGCTTTTATGAAACTTTCAACAACTGCAGCAAATCCTCAAGCAAGAAAGAATGTACAAGCAGGTCTCTTATGGACTGGTATAGGAGCTGTAATATCTGGAGCTACTTTAACACTTGTTTCGTTTGGATTTAACTTATTTAAATAAATTAAAAATACAAAAAGAGGAGTCGCTTTTAGAAGCTACTCCTCTTTTATAGTGCCTTTTTTTAAAATTTTTTTGAGTCTAGTTTTGTAATATAAGAGAGATAAATTTAAACATTTATTGTTATCACACTAAAGGAGGTAATATTTATGGCTTCTTATCCTGTACCACCCGATACTAGTGCAAAAGAAAAAGTTATCGGAGGTATTTTAAGCGTTGTTCAACTTATTTGGGTATTAATTGGTCTTGCTCTTGGTGTTGGACTTGGCTTTTTCTTAAAACTTTTTTTAGGACAAGCAGGACTTGTAATAGGTATCATTCCTGGGATTATAGGTGCTTTTATTTTTTGTTTTGTTAAGATACATCAATTAACTGTTTTTCAGTTTATTATGTATTCAAGACAGCAAAAAGCAAGAACTAAACAGCTTCCTAATATTAGACTTGAAGGAATGACAAAAGAAGAAAAAGATAAACTTGCAGAAATGAATTATTCTGTAAGTAAAAGAGTTCAAGCTATTAAAGCTCAACCTAAGACAATGTCTAAGTCCAAGAAAAAAGGTATGTTTGAAGTTGGACATATTATGTAAAAATAAATTTAGAAAGGAAAAATTTTATGGCACTTTTTATAGTTATTTTATTATTTGCAGCTATTATTGGCGGTGCAATATTTATGGTTAAAAAAACACTGGCTAATTTAGATGAATCTGCAGAGGGTGTAGCAAAAAATCCTGATACAATTCAGTGTGCTCAGGATTATCTACCTTTTGATGAAATTAGAGATAATTTGATTGACCTTGGTGGATATAAGTATAGAAAGATAATTGAATGTACTTCTATTAACTATCACTTAAAAACTGATGGTGAAAAAGAAATGATTGAGGCTTCTTTTGCTAGATTCTTAAACTCATTCTCTTTCCCTATTACTATTTATATTCAAACAAGAGAAATTGATATGGAAAGTTATTTAAACAATCTTAAAGAAAGTATTAATCAGACAGTTGCGAATTTTCCACAACTTAAAAATTATGGAGAAATTTTTTATAACGAAATGAGACATTTACCTGAACTTACAGGTAATTCAAAACAAAAGCATAAATACATCATTGTTGGTTATGATGAAGCTGTTGATATGGATGAACTTAATGATGATGAAAAGAGAGATTATGCTATTAGTGAAATTAATATTAGAATTCAATCTCTTATTGAAGGTCTTTCTGGACTCGGTATTAAAGCTTGGGAGCTTGATACTGCTGGACTTTTAGAGCTTATTTATTCAACTTATCATAGAGATGATTATTCTAATTTTGAACATCTTTTAACTGGAGAGTATACTTCTTTAATTGTTGGTATGCAGACAGTTCAAGAAAATGGTGAAATGGTAACTTATGTAAATAAAAATAAACTTGCAGATTCTGATGATGTTTCAAAAACAGAAAATGCACTTTTTGTTGCTAAGAATATTATTACAAATGAAATTTTAAGTAGAGATGATATTAAAGAAACTGAAGACGAAGAACTTTACAAGGCAGTAATAGATAGACTTGATGAAATCGTTGTTAAGTTAAAAGAAGCTGTTGCTGAGGAGGGTGAAGAATAATGTTTGGAATGAAAAAGAATAAGAATATGCCTCAAACAGGAAATCAAGTTCCTCAGAAGGCTCAAAAGAAAAATAATAATGAGACTAGAGAAGCTCAACTTACTAAAAAAGAACTTCAGGAAGAACTTCAGATGACTAGAAATGGTCAAAAGAAAGTTGTAAAAGAAGTTGAAAAGAAATTTGAAAAAGATGAAGAAGAAGTTCTTCTTTCTGGTTCAAGAAAGATTAAAGATTTCATTGCTCCATCTGGATTTGATAGGTCTGCTGAAGACCATATAACTGTATCTAATAAGTATGTTAGGTCTTTCTGTGTTAATGGTTTCCCATCACTCGTTCAAATTGGATGGCTCGATGACCTCTTTAATTTTAATGGAAATATGGATACTTCTTTGTTTATTGTTCCTGCTGACGAAAGAGGAGCTCTTGATGAATTAACTAATAAAATTACTCAGTTCGAAGCACAGTTGATGGTTGAACAGCAAAAAGGTAATATCAGGAATATTACTAGATTACAAGATACTGTTCAACAGTTATATGCACAAAGAAGAGCTTTGGAACAAAATTATGAAAACTTGTTCCATATTCAGATTGTCTCTTCTTTATATGAAAATTCTCTTGAAGAATTAAACAAACAATCTTCTCGTTTAGTTAACAGACTTAAAGGTAGAAGAATTGATATTAATGAGCTTTATTTAAGACAGGATGAAGGTTATAAGTCAACTCTTCCTATCGGAGAAATGTTTATTAAAGATAGACTTAGAAACTTTAATACAGGAGCTTTAACAGCTTGCTTTCCTTTTTACAATTCAGAAATTTCACACAAAGATGGAATTTTCCTTGGAATAAATACTGCAACTGCTACTCCTGTACTTATGGACTTCTATGATAGAAGTATTTTAAATAACTCTAACATTACTGTATTCGGACAGGCTGGTTCTGGTAAATCATTCTTCTTAAGTTTACTTACTTTAAGAAGTGCTTTGAAGAACATTAGAACTGTTATTATTGACCCTGAAGGTGAATATAAAAACCTTACTCGTGAAATGGGTGGAGCTTATATTAAACTTGCTCCAAACGTAGCTACAGGTATTAATCCTTTTGATATTGAAGAAGAATTTGACCCTGATATGAAGATTATGAGAGTTGATATAAAATCTAAGATAGCTGATAACTTAAACCTTATAGCTGTTATGGTTGGTGGTCTTGATAAGGAAGCTAAATCAGTTATTGCTTCTGTTCTTGGTCAGATGTATGATGAAAAAGGTTTCACAGAAGACCCTCAATCTCTTATGAGTGATGAGGCTTCTTTTGACCCTGAAACAGGTGAAATGATTCATAATATTAAAAAACCTATGCCTACTTTATCCGATTTTAATAGACTTTTAACAGCTTATGCTGATAGAGAAAACAATGATAGTATTAAGAAAATTGCTAATACTATGAAGATGTTCTGTAAGGGTGGTATTTACGATTTATTTGATAGACAAACATCTAAAGACCTTGTAGGTTTCTTTGATATGCCTATTATTTCATTTGATGTATCACAGCTTGAAGAATCTATCTTAAGACCTATCGGAATGTATATTTCTCTTACTTGGACTTGGGAGAAATTCATAAAGAAGAATCCTGATATAAAGAAGAGAATTATTTGTGACGAAGCTTGGATGCTTATGAATAAGAATATGGCTGGATGTGAATTTACTGCTCAGTTCCTTGAGAATACATCAAGACGTATAAGAAAAAGAAATGGTGGACTTTTAGTTGCTTCACAGAACTTTATTGAATTTGCTGACAACCCTCAAGGTAAGGCAGTTCTTACAAACGCTGTTGTTAATATTTTCTTACAGCAGTCTTCAACAGATATTGAAGCAGTAAAAGAGACATTTAGACTTTCAGAAGGTGAAAAGTTATTCCTTCTTACAGCTAAAAGAGGAGAAATGCTTATTAGATGTAAAGGTGAATCTTCTGTTGCTCTTGCTTATCCATTTAAGTATGAAATGGATTTAATAACTAAAAAATATTATTAAAAGTAAATATAAGATTTATTTTTTATAAGAAAGAATAGTAAAGCATAACATAAAAATAAGAGAAGTTTATTCTTATATTTAATAAATCTTTAAGGAGGGTTTTTAATGTGAAGATTCATAATTTAAAAAAATCTATATTTTTTAAAATTGTATGCTTTATAATTATCTTCTCATTTTTACCATTAGATATTATGGCTCCAACTCCTGTATATGCTGGTATTCAAGGTTCAGCAGTTGGTGGTCACGATTCCTGGATGATAACATCTACTTGGGATTCGACTGGAACATTAAATGTTAATGTTCACGAAGATTCTAACAGTATGGGAGATTCTTATGAAGCAAAACAATTAAAAAAGAAAACAAAGGGAAATCAAAAATATCTTGACTGGACAGTTTATTCTGCATTAGTAGCAGGAGCTGACCCATTTAAATTAAATGATGCAATAGCTGAAGGTGATGATAAATTTGGTGGTAAAAATCTTACAGATACTGGACTTGTTTATAGTTTTCCTTCATATGACAGAGATAAAAATGATTCACATTCTTTTGATGTAGATATGAAGAGAGCTCAAGAGATTTCTTCTACTCTTGGCTCTAATATGAATACTTTGATTTCTTCAGTTAAGGATATGGTTGATTTTAAAAATACTGTTGTTGCTGTAAATCCAACTGTAGATTATGTCGCTGCAAGTATTCAAATTGTAGATGAATTAAAAGGCGTTGCTGATGGTAATGTTCACGAATTATTTGGGAACAAAATAATTTTTTGCGGAGCTGATAATTATGGAGACTGGGTTCCTGGTAATGCTGTATATTCTTCTGATGGATATAAAGTAATTGATGAAGAAGGAAATCTTTTAGCTTATATATTTAATGAAAATGATGGAGATGAAGCCCATAAAGCAGGTCGTCCTTCAAAAGCTGATTCTGGTGTCATTTGGGCTATGCCTAAAGGATATTTAGACCCTACAACTGGAAAACAGTTTGCAGATGGTAAAGACCCTTATGGTGTAAGAAATGACAATATGCCTGATTCTGAATCAAAAGGTGATGCTGTATGGGTTACAATCTTTTCTATAGCTAACTATGCAACTGCTCAAGCACAGTATTCTGATGTTACTACAGAGGGTGCTGGTGCTGGAGAAATGGGCTGGGTAGAGGAAACAATCTACAAAATGTTTTACGGTATTTATACTGGTTTAACAAATGCCCTTGGATTACAAACTATTGAACAACTTATTTATAATGGTGGTGCTCGTAGTAATGCTAGTTATGAAGCTGGTATGATGAGTGCTTCTTGGTGGGGAACAGTACTTAAATATCATTTAATATTCCAAATTGTGGCTTGGATGATTATAGCTGTTGCTGTTGCAAAAGTTTTGATTCAGATAAATTTTTCAACAATTAATCCTTCACTTAGAATGAGTCTTATGGAAACATTACAAAAGTTTGTTATTGTAGGTTTCTCACTTGCTCTTTGTATTCCATTTATTAGACTACTTGCAACATTTAACAATTTAATTGTTGATTTGTTTCAAACACAGGCTGATGGTGGTCTTATGGGAGCTAGCTCATTCGGAATCGCAGGAATTATAATCCTTTTAGGATTTTTAGGTATTACTGTTGTAATGAATGGTATTTATATAATGAGAGCAATTATGATTGCACTTCTTACTGCATCTGCTCCATTATTTATAGTTTCAATGGCTTTCTCTGGTCCTAAACAAAAAGGACTTTTTGATAACTGGCTCAAAGAGATTTCAGCAAATATATTTATGCAATCTGTTCACGCATTTTCATTTGCTTTCCTCTTTGACGTAATGGGAAATACAAATGGTTTATTTACTAAACTTGTAATTTATTTCTCACTTCTTCCTATTATTGATAGCTTTAGACAGCTTATCTTTGGTAATGCTGGTTCTTTCGCAGTATCTCAAGGAAAAGCTGGTGCTCAAACTGCATTTGCTGCTATTGAGAATAAGGCTTTAGGTGTTGCTGCTGGTGGAGCAAATATTGCTGCTGGAGCACTTACTAAGAAATATGGTGGAGATAATCCTGCTATTTCAGACCTTAATGTAAATAGAGATATTGGAGCAACTAATGGTGTTGGAGGTGGTGGAAAAAGTGGTTCTGGCGGAGCTGGTAGTGTCGGTAAAGATGCTGCTGTCGGAAACTTATCTACTGCTGGTAAAGCTCTTAAAGAAAATGGAAGTGGTAAAGCTAGAGTTGCTGGTCACGCATTAAGCGGTGCTTCTAAAGCAATTAGTGCTTATAAAGGTACTGGTGGTATTATGGGAAATGCTGCTACAAGAGCAAATCTTGGAGATGTAGCTGGTAGTGTTAAAGCTTCTGAAAATTATGGTAATAGTGTTACTGATGATATAGGAACTGCTGCTGCTGATATTGGACAAGCTATAGATAATCGTAATGAGAGAATGGAAGCAAAAACTGGAAAGGATGAAGCAAAAGCTATGAATAATTTGAGTTCTGAAGAGATGAAAGATGTTGCCAACTACAGAGCTCAGGAACAAGCTGTTAGCAGTGCGAAAGATAATCTTAAACAATTAAAAGCAGATAAGGCAAGTAAAGCTGATATAAAACAAGCAAAACAAGACTTGAAACAAGCTAAATCTTACTTAAGTAACAGTAAGAGTTCTTTATCTTCAGATGCTGCAAAGGCAGTTAAGGCAGGAGATGACCATAGCAAATATGTTCGTGCAACAGGAAAAGCTGCTTATGTAAATGATTTCTCTAATGGTAAAAATGAGGTTATGACATATGATGATAGAGCTGTTGGAGGAGAAATTTCTTCACAATTTAAAAATTGTTATGAAGTTAAAGACCAAAACTTAGCAGATAAAGTAAACACTGTAATGGCAAAAGATAGAAATTCTAATGAATATCATCGTTTCGTTCGTCAGGATGATGGAAATGGAAATATTAGTTATAAAGATATAGATAACTATGATTCTAGAAAAGATGATAATGTTAGTTATAATGCAGAGGATTTTGCTAATCAATTTGAAGGAGCTAAGTCTTATATGGAAATTGACCCTTATAGTAAACAATCAGCTGGTGCAGGAAGAACTACAATTCAAGGTGGTTATAATACAAATAACGAATCTGCTGAAAGAACTATGATGGAAACAAAGAAAAGAGGAC
>OCVV011343192.1_pt1 | contig 12990 bp, 10 predicted proteins | sample 1539721 | NCBI WGS metagenome assembly OCVV01 (sample SAMN02144230, study PRJEB22623) | gut metagenome | biome: sheep rumen | host: Ovis aries | place: New Zealand
AATGAGCTGATGTTTCGTGAGATGTCTTTGCATCGCATAGAGGCCATTGTTATGCCGGATAATACACCTTCCATGAAGCTGTTGGAAGGCCTTGGATTCGAGCAGGAAGGCCTGCTGCGGGATAAGATTTATTTGAACGGATGTTGGCAGGATCATTATATGTATGCCAAGATTAATCGGGAGGAGCGGGTCTTTGTTTGACAATCCCGCCCAAAGCCTGTACAATGATGACTTGCCGGAGCTGCCCTTTGCAAGTGGCGTTGATATCCGGGTCTTGCGCGATGGGATGCCGCGAACCGTGTCAGGTCAGGAATGAAGCAGCACTAAGTGGATGGTCTCATGTGCCGTGAGGGTGCCTGGGTTGAGTTAACTGCAGAGGTAACGTCCGGCTTTTGTTTTTGGTTAATGATACAAAATACCGCCAATTTTTTTGGCGGTATTTTTATTGTGGGAAAAAGGGGAATCTCTTACAATGAGAACGATTACAGAGAAGTTTCATTGGAAGGGGTATCCTATGACGATCAAAGATGTAGCAAACATGGCCGGAGTTTCCACTGCGGCAGTGAGTAGATATTTAAACGGCGGTTCCTTGAGCAATGAAAAAAAAGAAGCCATTCGTGCCGCTATCGAGAAGACCGGATATCGACCGTCTCTGACCGCAAGAGGCATGCGTACCGGTACCATGAACCAGATTGGAATTATCGTACCGCGAATTCATTCCTATTCTGTAAGCCAGATTTTAGAGGGAATCACGGATGTGATTAACTTAGCGGATTATATGCCAATCTTAGGATGCACCAATGACAGAGAGGACAAGGAGCCGGATTATGTGCGCCTGATGTCCGGCAATCACGTAGCCGGCGTCATTCTAATGGGAACCATGATGAGCCCGGCCAAGCAGGATATCTTGTTGGAGCAGGACATTCCGTTGGTCATCACCGGACAGAATTTTAAGGGGTTCCCATGTGTCTATCATGATGATTTCCATGCCATGGAAGAATTGACCAATCGCCTGATTCAGCGAGGAAGACGAAACATCTGCTACATTGGAGTAACGGAGAAGGATTTGCAGGCCGGATTGGCCAGACGCAAAGGCTTTGAATCGGCGGTAACGAAGGCAGAGGGCGTCAAGCATGTAATCAAAAAAGCAGATTTCGATGCCCAAAGCGGTTATGATGCTGCCAAGGAGGCATTACGTAAGGATGCAACCATCGACGGAATCATCTGTGCAACCGGTAATGCGGCCAATGGTGCATTGCAGGTTTTGTATGAGAGAAAACTGCGTATCGGAGATGAGATTAGTATTGCTGCCGTTGAGGACAGCTGGATGAACCAGGTGGCCAAGCCACAGCTGTCTACCGCGCATTTTTACTATCGCCAATGCGGCCAGGACGCAGCCAAGATGCTTTTGGAGAAAATCGGGAATACCGAGGAGTCTGTTTTGGCCCGTCAGGTTTGCCTGAATTACACCATTGTAGACCGTGGTTCTATCTGATAATTCCTGTTTGTACTCATAATTATCCTATGCTATATTTAATGAGAAGATTTTATGAAAGGGTAGTTTTTCAATGGGTGCACAGGATCGAACAGAGGAAGTCTTAAGAGAAATACATGTGCTTTTTTCTAAGGCGCAGCCATATAACGACAGCAAGAAGCGTGTTGTCATTGAGAAGTCCAAGATGATGGACCTTCTAAAGGAACTCAACGATTGCATGTACGACATGATGGAAGAGCATGAGCTGACGGTGCAGAGCCGCGACAAGGCCAATCGCAAGCTGCAGAAGCAGGGCGACGATATGGTCTTCGAAGCGCGCAAGAATGCAGAAGATGTTTATGCTGCATCTTTGATGTATTCCGATCGGGCGTTGGCCGAGATTCAGGATATCATGAAAGAGACGGAAGAGCGTATTGACGCCGTCCATCAGGAATTGATCGAGCGCATTCGTGAAGAGAAACGTATCGTCAAAGAAAATCAATATGAACTCAAATCCCAGCTTCAGGACATGATTGATACCCAGAAGTATCTGCGCCTGATTGAGGAGGAGAACGTTCGTCGCAAAAAGGAAAAGGATAGTTCATCCGCAACTCCAACCGCAAATCCATATGCTGATATTAAGCCGGAGATTCATATCAACGAAGAGTATTTCCGTGCCAATGGTCTGTCCATTGACGGAGAAGATACGCCGGCAGAGTCTGCCCTTTCCGAAGAGGAAATCGCATCCATGCAGGCAGATTTAGATGCAGAGTATTTCGATTGGAAGGAAGAGGAAGAGAAGAAGGACAATGAGACCAGCGAGCCTCGGAAGGTTTTCTCTCTCTTCGGGAAAAAGGAAAAGTAAGAAAGGTACGGAGGAATCAACATGAAACTGTATGAAAACGGAGTATACCTGGTCAATGGGAATACGTTAGTAGAAGACGGCCCGGATGCCAAGGCAGCCATTGCCAAGCAGGTGGGACGGGAAGTCTCCAAGGAAGAAGCTGCCAAGGCCACCATTGCCTACGGTATTTTAAAAGAACACAATGTGTCCGGCAACATGGATGCATTGCAGATTAAGTTTGATAAGATTACGAGCCATGACATTACCTATGTCGGTATTATTCAGACCGCTCGTGCATCCGGATTGGAGAAGTTCCCAATCCCGTATATTTTGACCAACTGTCATAACAGTCTTTGTGCGGTTGGTGGAACCATCAATGAAGATGACCACATGTTCGGACTCTCCTGCGCGAAGCGCTATGGCGGAATCTATGTACCACCGCATCAGGCGGTTATTCATCAGTTTGCCAGAGAGATGTTAGCCGGCGGTGGCAAGATGATTTTAGGATCCGATTCCCATACCCGTTATGGTGCCCTTGGAACCATGGCTGTTGGAGAGGGTGGACCGGAGCTGGTAAAACAGCTGTTGAATAAGACCTATGATATTGCAAGACCGGACGTGGTCGGTGTGTATATGACCGGATCTCTTCGTCCGGGTGTTGGACCGCAGGACGTAGCCCTTGCTATTATCGGCGAAGTATTTGCCAAGGGTTACGTGAAGAACAAGGTGATGGAGTTCGTTGGCGAAGGTGTGAAGAACTTAAGTGTGGATACCCGAATCGGTATCGACGTTATGACCACCGAGACCACCTGCTTATCTTCCATTTGGAAGACAGATGACGCGGTACGTGAGTACTATGATATCCATGGCCGTGTGGAAGAGTATAAGGAATTGAACCCGGGACAGGTAGCATATTATGACGGCATGATTGAAATCAACTTGGATGAGATTAAGCCAATGATTGCAATGCCGTTCCATCCGAGCAATACCTATACAATCGAAGAGTTGAAGGCAAACCTTATGGATATTCTCGATGATTGCGAGAAGCGTGCGAAGGTCAGCTTAGACGGACAGGTGGACTTCACTTTGAAGGATAAGGTTCGCAACGGTAAGCTCTATGTGGACCAGGGAATTATTGCAGGTTGTGCCGGCGGTGGATTTGAGAACATTACCGATGCAGCGGACATTTTGAAGGGTGCCAGCATCGGACCGGATGAGTTTACGTTAAGCGTATATCCGGCAAGTACACCAATCTACATGGAGTTGGTGAAGAACGGATGCGTTGCAACCTTGATGGAGACCGGTGCCATTGTGAAGACCGCATTCTGCGGACCGTGCTTCGGCGCAGGAGATACGCCGGGTAACAACGGATTCTCCATTCGTCACTCTACACGTAACTTCCCGAACCGTGAAGGTTCTAAGTTACAGAATGGTCAGATTGCATCCGTTGCGCTGATGGATGCCCGCTCTATTGCAGCAACGGCTGCGAATAAGGGTTATCTGACTGCGGCAGATGAAATCGATGTGAATTACACCAAGCCGAAGTATTACTTTGATAAGAACATTTACGCAAACCGCGTATTTGATAGCCACGGCGTAGCAGATCCAAGCCAGGAAGTGAAGTTTGGACCGAACATTAAGGACTGGCCGGCTATGAGCGCATTGCCGGAGCATATGATTTTGAAGGTGGTATCCGAGATTCATGATCCGGTAACGACCACCGATGAGTTGATTCCATCCGGAGAGACTTCTTCTTATCGTTCCAACCCACTTGGTCTTGCGGAGTTTACCTTATCCCGTAAGGACCCGGCATATGTTGGACGTGCGAAGGAAGTGCAGGCCGGACAGAAGGCAATTGAAGCCGGAAGTGCTCCGGAAGAAGCATTGCCGGAAGTTGCCGAAGTAATGGGAGCAATTCGAGGAACCTATGCAGATGCCGACTGGAAGAATACCGGAATCGGAAGCACCATTTTTGCAGTGAAGCCGGGAGACGGTTCTGCCCGTGAGCAGGCAGCCAGCTGCCAGAAGGTACTTGGCGGATGGGCAAACATCGCCAATGAATATGCAACCAAGAGATATCGTTCCAACCTGATTAACTGGGGAATGTTGCCATTCACCATTCCGGAAGGGGCATTGCCGTTTGCGAACGGAGATTATCTCTTTGTTCCGAACATCCGCGAAGCGATTAGCTCCAAGAAGACAGAGATTGAAGCTTATGTGGTAAAAGACGGAGCATTGAAGCGCTTTGATTTACAGATGGGCGCATTAACGGATGATGAGCGTGAGATTATTTTGGATGGTTGCCTCATCAATTATTACAGAGCACATAATTAAGCGTAGTCCTGCCAGAGGTTTTCCCTCTGGCAGATTGTGCAAGAAACGGAGATTGTTATGTCAGAAGAAACAAAACGCGAAGAATCCAAGTCCAAGGTCAGAGACGATTACCGACGTTATCAGGGGCTGATGTGGACGGCGATTGTTGCAGCGGTACTCATTATCATTTTTTATTTTTGCGTGCAGCGTTATCAGGGACTTCTGGCAGGATTGTCCACTTTATCTATGATTTTTCAGCCGATTATCATCGGTCTTGTCATGGCGTTCTTAATGAACCCGATTATGAAGTTCCTAGAGGAGAAGTTGCTACCGTTCTTTTTGAAGAAGACAAAGAACGAGCGACGCACCAAGCAGCGGATTCGTGCACTTACATCCGTGATTGCATTGCTTTTACTGCTTAGTATTGTATTTCTATTCTTTGCGGTGGTTGCCCCTATTTTTGTAGAGACATTAAATGATCTGGTTCGCAATGTGAACGAAAAGGTCTACAACGTGTTGGATTGGGCCAATGATATCACCAAGGGTAGATTCAAGAAGCAGATTCTCGGAGCAAAAGACGATGAGAAGATTACCTATGCAATTAATACTGCCGTAGGCTTCATCCGCTCCTATTTTGACTTGGGCGAGCAGGAGCAGGTAGTGAACATGGTGACCCGTCTGGGAATCTCCATCGGTCGTACCGTCTTTAATTTCTTCATCGGAATTGTGGTATCCGTGTACACCTTAATGAGCAAAGAGAAGTTCAAGGCACAGATAAAGAAGCTGTTGTACGGAATCTTCGATCCAAACTGGGCCAATGTCTTTGTTCGAATCGGACGAAAGACCGACGATGTTTTTTACGGATTTATCATTGGCAAGATTATAGATTCCATTATCATCGGCGTGATTTGTTACATCAGTATGTTGATTATGCAGATGCCATATGCGGTGCTGTGTTCCGTAATCATCGGCATTACCAATATTATTCCGGTATTCGGACCGTATATCGGAGCGGTACCGACGGTCATCATTATTTTCGTGAATAACCCGATGCAGGGTATTTACTTTCTGTTGTTTGTGTTGATTTTACAACAAATTGACGGCAACATTATCGGACCGAAGATTCTTGGAGAAAACACGGGACTGTCCTCCTTCTGGGTGGTTCTGGCCATTGTTGTGGGTGGAGGATTGTTCGGTGTACCGGGCATGATTATCGGTGTACCGATGATGTCTGTGATTTATTATATCTGCGGCGAAGTGGCAACCTATCTGCTGCAGCGTCGGAATCTGCCGACTGAGACAGAGGCCTATGTTGATGTGCGGGAAGTAGATCCAGTGACCAATCAGCTGGTGCCAAAGGATGCATCCGACGAGAAGCCGAAGAAGCACTCCCGTCGAAACAAGAAGAGCGAAGTGACAAAAGAGGAAAAAGAAGCAGACCCAGAGGAGAGCGAAGAGCCATAGAAGCTTGGGGTTACGGTTTTTGACATCAAATTAGCCGTATGATACACTGAAAAAAACTGTATTTACAGGGGAATTAATCCTTCTAGAGGTGGATGAAGTGGACAAATTAGAGTATAGTACCCGGCTGGATGAAATCAAGAGATACGTACGACAGGGGAAACAGGATGAAGCGTTGGATTTATTGGATGGAACCAACTGGCGCAAAGTCCATAACGTCAATATATTACTGAAAGCAAGTGAGCTGTATGAGGCATGCGGTGCTTATGAGGAGGCGCGGGAGCTATTGGAAGTTGCCCATGAGCGTTCTCCAATCGGTCGTATGATTATATACCGATTGGCACTGATATCGATTGAGCTGAAGGCGATTGATGAAGCGAAGGAATACTATGATGAATTCGTGGAGATTGCACCTCATGACAGCTTGAAGTATATCATCAAGTATAAGCTCAACGAAGCGAAGGGTTCCGATGATCAGACCCTTATTGCAATCTTAGAGGAGTTACGGTCTCATGATTTGATTGAGGAGTGGCTCTTTGAGTTGGCATGCTTATATCGCAAAACAACCCAGGTAGACAAGTGCATAGAGATCTGCGACGAAATCGCATTGTGGTTCGGAGACGGACCATATGTAGAGAAGGCGTTGGAGATGAAGATGCTTTATCATCCGTTGGATAAACAACAAGAGGATAAGTATCGCCATTTTCAGCAGCGAAGAGACGGAATTACCGAGATTCGTCCGGAAGAAGTGGCATACGGCAATGGTGAGATTTTAAGCCATTCCATTACCATTCCGAAGGTGGAGTTGAAGCCGGAGCGTTTCAATACCGTGAACCTTCAGGCAGAGATTAAGAAGAATATCGAAGAAATCATGCAGGCAACAGAAGCCGGTGAGATTTCCGAGAATATGGAAATCATCAAGAATTTGGTAGAAGAGATTCCATACCTTCAGGTGACCGGAGAGCTTCCGGCAGAAGAACTGGAGAATGTGGGCGAAGAGGAAGCGGCAGAACCGCAGTCTTTGAATACCAAGTTCCAGGAATATCTTGCAGAAGAATACGATGGTCAGATGAGTCTGTACATGCCAACCCAGCAGGTGGCAGAGCGTCAGATTCAGGGACAGTTATCCATTCAGGATGTGATGGATAATTGGGAGAAGACCCGTCGTGCGGCAGAGGCTGCATTGCAGGATGCACAGCAGAAAGATTTGGAGCGCCAGAAGGCAAGAGCGTTATATGAAGCGAACCAGATTATGGATCGTTTGGTTGGCGCAATTCCGAAGTTGGATGCCGGAGTTGCTCCGGAAGAATTATTAAAAGAGGAATATCTCTCCAAGGAACCGGAAGCAGAGCTTCCGATGGAGATGCCGAAGGAAGAGTCGGTAGCAGAAGAAGTTTTGCAGCCGGAAATGCCGGTTGAGCCGGAAGAGGCGAAGGCCTTGAAGGAACAGCGTACATTCTCCATCCCGACCCTCGAAGGTGGCGTAGGCTTGGAGATTCCGGTGATTGAAGCCGGCGCAGCAACGGTGGCAGGAGTGGCTGCAGCAACAGGTGTAGCGAAGGCTGCAGAAAGTGCTGCGAAGGTGGGCTTGTCCCATGAAGCGGCAACCCAGTGGACACCATCTGAGTTAGAAGAGGATCCGGCTGCGCAGTTGTTCGAGGATGTGAATCATATGCTCCAGAAGGAGATTGACCGCATCGTTGCAGAAGACCGGGTGACAGAGGAGAAGCCGCAGGAAGAAGTTCCTGTAGAAGAGCCGCTACCTGAAATTGAACCGGTCGTAATCGAAGAAGAGCTTCCGATGGAAGAGACCGAAACAGAAATCGGAGACTTGCATATCGGCGACGACAACGAAGAGATTTTGGCAGAAGCCATGTTACCGCAGCAGCCGGAGGAAGAGACCCCACAGCCGCAGGTTGCAGCAAAGCCGGATTTTGGTGTAACCGGAGAAATTCGTCTCGATGAGGATGAAGAAGAGAGCCCGGAGGACAATGCCCTTTCTGTAATTATTGCAGAAGAAATCCAGGAAGAGTTGCAGGCGATGGGCGTCGAAGATGAAGATGCCGGCGTATACCGCAAAGAATTAACGGATGAGGAGAAGGATGTATTTGCATACTTCACCCCAATTGAAGGTATGGAAGCTGCATTGGCCCGTATTATCGACGGTACCAAGAACCATCTTTTGAATGATGCCGGATCCAAGACCGGAAACATCATTATTCAGGGCGGCAAAGGAAGCGGAAAGTCTACCTTATGTACGGACGTGGTACGTCTTCTCCAGAAGGAGATTCACTTACCGGCAGGCAACGTAGGCAAGATCGACGGAGCCAAGTTGAACGAGAAGAACGTGGTAGAGCTGTTCCAGAAAATCCAGGGCGGCTGCCTCATGATTGAGAACGCAGGCAAACTCGAGCGGGAGACCGTGTTGAATTTGTCCTTGATTATGGATAGTGACACCTCCGGAATTCTGGTGATTTTAGAGGATACCCGTATGGGTATTGATCGGGTGTTATCCTATAACCCGAATTTTACCAAGAAGTTTACCCAGCGTATTGAGATTCCGATTTTATCCATCGATGAACTGGTAACCTTCGGTAAGACATACGCTGCAGACCTAGGCTACATCATCGATGAGATGGGTGTGCTGGCATTGTATAATGAGATCAATCTGATTCAGCGATTGGATCACCCGACCTACTTGACCGAGGTGAAGGAAATCGTGGACAGCGCCATCAACAATGCAAGCGCCGGCGGTATTAAGGGAGTATTTGGCCGCTTAGGCACCAAGCGTTATGATGAATCCGGCAATATTATTTTGCACGAGAAGGATTTTCAGTCACAATACTAAGCCGCAAGGCAGAACATAGGAGATGAGGGGTAATGCATAATTTTACAGAGATGGACAGCTATCTGTTCGGACAGGGCACCCATTATGAAATCTTTAAGAAGATGGGCGCACATCCGGTAGAACAGGACGGTGTCAAAGGTGTGGTATTCGATGTATGGGCGCCGCACGCAACAGCAGTCAGCGTCATTGGAGAGTTCAACGGATGGGATGAGACCAAGCACATGATGGAGCGGGTCGATCCGGCAGAGATGGGTGTGTATGAGTGTTTTATTCCGAAGGCCAAAGTCGGACAGCTCTACAAGTTCTTGGTGTATACCGCAGATGGCCGCAAGCTCTATAAGGCAGATCCGTTTGCCAATATGGCAGAGCTTCGACCGGCGACGGCATCCCGGATTGCGGATGTCGAAGGCTTCCGTTGGTCGGATAGCGCATGGATGAAAAAGCGAGAGGCGGCAGAACCATATTATGAGCAGCCCCTGGCAATCTATGAAGTCCATCCGGGTTCCTGGAAGCGCCATCCCGGAAGAGAGGACGATGGATTCTACACCTATAAGCAGTTCGCAGAGAGTCTGGCAGATTATGTAACAGAGATGGGATACACCCATGTAGAATTGATGGGCATTTCAGAGTATCCCTTTGACGGGTCCTGGGGATACCAGGTTACCGGATATTATGCACCGACTTCCCGTTACGGATCTCCGAAAGATTTTATGTATCTGGTGAATTACCTTCACAAGAAGGGCATCGGTGTTATCCTAGACTGGGTACCGGCCCATTTTCCGAAGGATGCCCATGGCTTGGCAGACTTTGACGGCTCCCCGTTGTACGAATACGCAGACCCGAAGAAGGGAGAGCATCCGGATTGGGGAACCAAGATTTTTGATTACGGCAAAAACGAAGTCAAAAACTTCTTAATCGGTAGTGCCATCAATTGGATTGAGAATTACCATATCGATGGATTGCGTGTTGACGCAGTGGCATCCATGCTGTACCTAGACTACGGCAAGGAGGCCGGCCAGTGGATTGCCAACAAGTACGGTGGCAATGAGAACCTGGAAGCCATTGAGTTTTTCAAGCATATCAATACCTTAATTACCGGACGGTATAAGGGTGTTGTAATGATTGCAGAAGAGTCCACCGCCTGGCCGAAGGTAACCGGCAAGGTAGAAGAAGGCGGATTGAACTTCTCCTACAAGTGGAACATGGGATGGATGCATGACTTCTTGGATTACATGAAGTTAGATCCGTATTTCCGCAAGGACAATCATAACAAGATGACCTTCGCCATGAGCTATAACGAGTACGAGAAGTATATTCTGGTATTGTCTCATGATGAAGTGGTGCATTTGAAATGCTCCATGATCAATAAGATGCCTGGCTTAGAAGATGATAAGTTTAAGAATCTGAAAGCGGGATACGCATTTATGATGGGACATCCCGGCAAGAAGCTTCTGTTCATGGGCCAGGATTTTGCACAGCTTCAGGAATGGAGCGAGAAGCGTGAGCTGGATTGGTTCTTATTGGAGAACCCGAAGCACCGCGGAATTAACGAATGGATGAAGGCGTTACTTCATATATACAGGAAGTATCCGGCCAGCTATCAGCAGGATATTAACTGGAACGGTTTCGAGTGGATCAATGCCAACGATTCCTATCGTGGAATATTTAGTTTTGTGCGGAAGCCGTATGATGGAAGCAAGCGCTTATTGTACGTATGCAATTTTACGCCGATGGCCTATGACGACTATCGTGTCGGCGTGCCGGAGAATACCAAGCTGCATTTGATTCTGAATAGTGAAGATGAAAAATATGGCGGAACCGAGAAGCGCCGCAAGGCAACTTACACACCGGAGCATGCGGAATGTGACGGAAGAGAGTATTCCATCGCATATCCATTGCCGCCATACGGTGTAGCAGTATTTGAATATTAAAGAATAGGGCGCCGATACTTGCGCCCTTTTTCTATTAAGAGAGTTTACATGGAAGAAAAAGAACAAGAACAAAAGACCAAGAGAAAAAAGCCAAAGTTAAGTAAGCCGATGATAACCGTTCTGATTGCATTGGCATCCGTTGTTGTAATCGTCGTGGCATTTGTGCTGTGGCGGATTCTGGCAAAATACGATGCCGTAGAGGTTCGCAATACCAGACCGCGGACCGATTCGGAGCAGACAGAATATATGGATTTCAATGGAAATCTGTTGGCTTATAGTAGGGACGGTATTTTTTATACGGATTATGAGGGCAATCTCATCTGGAATGAAAGCTATGAGATGAACCAGCCGGTGATAGAAACCTGCCAGAACTATCTGTTGGTCTATGATCGAAGCGGCATGCAGATTCGAATTATGTCATCCAGCGGAATGGCAGGAAGTATATCTACCACCCTTCCAATCTCCGCGGCGGATGTATCCTCCTCCGGAACCATTGCGGTATTGATGCAGGAGAATGCCGTTGCGTATTTGCATGTCTATGATGTGAACGGGAATCTGTTAGCATCCGGCGAGACCCATATGAACAAGGGCGGATACCCGATGGACATAGCCATCTCCGCCGACGGAACCAGACTGATGGTGACGATGTTGGATTTGGCATCGGGAGCGGTGCAGAGTACCATCAATTTTTATAACTTCGGAAATGCAGGAATCGACCAGACCAATAATCTGATGGGAACCTTCACCTACGGCAATATGGTGATTCCGGAAGTGGATTATGTGAAGGATGACCGGGCAATTGCAATCGGAGATTCCGAGATTGTGATATTCGGAACCGGAGAGAAGCCGAAGTCTGAGTCAGAGATTTATATATCGGAAGAGATTAAGAGTGTATTCCATAATAATGACTACATTGGTGTCATCACCGATTCCGTGAACGAAGCCGGAGAACCGGCCAACGAATTGCGGGTGTATAACCTGCGTGGAAAACAGCTCTTTTCCAAGATCTTTGAAGAGGGCTATAACGATTGTTATTTCATGAAGAATGGAGAGTCTGTCATCACGGACGGACAGGTTCTCTCTATATATAATAAGTATGGTGTACAGAAGTTCCATTATGATTTCGGTGAAGGCATCTATCGTATGATTCCGTGGGAAGGCAGCCGGAATTATGTATTGATACACAAAGAGACCATTGAACGCATCAGAATTACAAAGGAATAGTATGAAGATTGATATTGTATTTATTATAGTAGTAATCATAATTGCGTTGTTGACGATCCGAGGTGCCCATCGCGGATTGCGGGGAATCCTCTTTGGAGTAATTGCGTGGGTATTTACCTTGGGGTTCGTATCCTGGATGACACCGAAGGCAGAGGACTATTTGCTGAACAGTACCTATAAGGAATGGGTATACGTTCATGTGGAGGAGAATATCCGACAGAAGGCTGATGCGCAGGTCGAAGAGAAGAACAACAGTCTGGAAGATTTGGTAGATGGACTGGAGCTTCCGGTGGTTGGCGAATTGTTGGAAATCGCACAGGATACCACAGAACAAAAAATAGAAGAAGCAAAGGAAGCGATGGTAGCCGGTATATCGGAAGAGCTAACCAAGCGGGTAGTGTCCGCAACTGCAATGATGGTATCGCTGGTGATGGCATTAATCATATGCCTGGTGATCTCCTTAATGCTGCGGGTTGTGCACGAGCTTCCGATAGTGGGAGGAATCAGCCGACTCATAGGAGGCGTGTGGGGATTCTTCGAAGGACTGCTGGCGGTATGGGTACTGTTTATCTTAACAACAAGCCTGACAGTCAGTGAACTGGGACAGACAGTTATGGTTTCCATAGCGAATAATCCAATATTGTTATACCTGTATCAAAATAATCTGATATTAAAGGTTGTAGACCAAATAAGAAATGCAATTGGAGGGTAAAAATTAGGTTGACACCCCCATATAATTTTGATAATATAAATGTCGCACCGCAGATGAGCGGAGCGGCATTTTTGCTTCTAACGGATCCGATCCGTAAGCGAAAAACTTTCTTAAAAAACTTGAAAAAAGTTGTTGACAACGACTTGAAGAAATGATATTCTATCAGAGTTGTCGCCGATAACT